>Ga0209825_1000088_pt1 | contig 94626 bp, 75 predicted proteins | sample EN8Hudsemesocosm_FD_184631 | JGI IMG/M metagenome (GOLD analysis project Ga0209825, IMG submission 184631) | Methane-oxidizing microbial communities from mesocosms in the Hudson Canyon - EN8B Hudson Canyon (SPAdes) (version 2) | ecosystem: Environmental > Aquatic > Marine > Cold seeps | place... | reverse complement strand
ATTTGGAACTTTTGGGAATTATTAAACCTGTTTATAGCTACTATGCCGAATATAAATTCAAATTCTTGTTGTCAGAGCAAACACTAATCTTACGGTTTGAGGGAGAACGTCAAGACTTCGTTAAAGCTATTATTGATACGTCTCAAATGGCAAAAGTATGGGCGAGTGTTGATTTTGAAAAATTGAATCAACGTTTTCCAAGCGAACGAGCTAGGGCGATTAGTGCTTTAAACTATCTTGATGAGCAAGGCATGATAGAACTTCAAACAAAGCAAATGACCGAAGTATATCAAGTGCTTACACCTAGATTTGATAGAAATAAACTAGGCGAAGGTTTATTTGAACGATTCAGCACCAAAGAACAAAGTGAGATCAAAAGAATTCACCATCTGATGAGCTTTTTTGAAAGCGAAACATGTTTAAGTCAGGCCTTAGCGCATTATTTTGCCGACCATCAAGCGCCAAAAAAGTGTGGGCATTGTTCTGTTTGTTCAGGTCAGGTTGCTCAATTGCCACAACCACCAGAACAGCAGCTTCTGTCTCAATATGACTATGAAAGTCTAAGTCGTGGTATTCGAGAAAAATTGGGAGCGTTGTCTACGCCAGTGTTAATTAGCCGATTTCTCTGTGGTTTAACAACACCGCTATTTAGTCGTTTGAAAGTGCGCTCGTTACAAGGGTATGCAGGTCTTGAAAAATATCGATTTGCAGATGTAAAAGCATGGGTTGAAAGTTTTATTGGTCACTCGTAAATAGTAAAACAATCAAAACAGGGCAAATGAGCTTGCCCTGTTTCAATCGTCTTGATTACTCGTTGTGTGCTTGAATATTACCTCGTGTGATAGCTACCTTACCTGAAGTAAAGCCAGCACTTGGGCCTTCGATGATCTCTAAGTAGAATTCATCTGCAGGAATACCTTTTTTAGCATTGCCTGTTCCTGGGTTACTGTAGTCTACCATGCGTACCGAGCAGATGTTTGAATGACGATCACTCCCATTGAGTAACGTTCTGACCATGCATGGGGCAATAAATTCAACGCCGACACCGCCTTTTGAATCACTTATAGGTACTAACCAGTCAATATTACCGTTAATTTTGACTTGTAAGGGGCTATCACCAACACTCGCTTTGCCTCTATTCTTGGTATTAAACTGCACATGGGCTACGATACCCGTCGCCGATGTTTGAACATTAAATCCGAAATTGCTGTCGCTTTTGGCGTTGCCAGCTACAGCTCCGCCGCCCGTCATTTTAACAAATTCTAATTGAGGGGGTGCCGGGGTTAGATCACATGCGTAACCAACGCCATCATTGTCATAATCTTCCTGGCCTGCATTCGCTGTATGCATGCAGTTATCGTCACCATCGGCTACACCATCAAGGTCTGTGTCAGCAATGGCATCGATAAAACTGCCTGCTTTGATAAAAACATTAGAGTCTAAAATGTAATCGCCTGCATCAGCAATGGCCATTTTTATATGATGAGATGTGCCTGGGGAAACGCTTGCCTGAACCGATAGCACGACTGTCATGCCGTCCATTTCAGTCAAGATGTGGCCACCACCATCGGTGAGATCATTATTAACAAAATATTGTGGATTACTCACGTTGTAACCATATGGATTTCCGTTATTTACATTGTTAATGGAAACGGTGACATCTGAACCTGGTATTTTTGCAATGTTGACGCCATCCAAAAAGAATCCAAACACATCATTGAAGGAACTATTTACCCATTCGTTGTATTCTTCTGAGCTAAAGACATATTGAAAAGAAATGACATCATTATTTGGTACAAAGTCAAATTCTAAGACTGTGCTGTCATGAGTAGAATATCCTGGAATTAAATTATTTAAATCTGCGTCGCCATTTGTATAGTTGATCTGTGTTTTTGCATCACTCAGGTTTGGACCAGTAACATAACTTGCGTTGCCACTTGATAATACAACCCCTCTTTCAAATCCTATAACGCTTTCTCCTCCATTGAAGATGCCTGTAGAAGACGAAAGTCCGCTATACGAGACATTTGAAACCTCAATATTACTGCCTAGGAGCTGGTTTACCATCTCCTCAGCGGAAACCTGATTATCAACTGAAAGTCCTGTTGCACTAGCGCTAGAAACAGCTAAAGCGATTGGTGCAAAAGCACATAAAGACAATTTTTTTAATTTATACTGCATGATAGAGCCTCAACTTTTATGAATGAACCAAATAAGTTGAGTCTTCTTAGATCTCAACTCCATTCGGTAGCCGTTCGACCCTGAAATATAGAGGGCACTGGCTTTGCGTCCCCGTGTTACCACGGGTTTGCCGTTGTCGTGGAGTCTGGGTGATGACCAGAGTTCCTGTTTAAGTCTCACTTTGAAACTATATTAAAGTGTGAGCAAATTAACGGCCACAATGGCGATCTGGTCACTTATCGTCCGATAAGTAGTTCCCATTTAAGGCGATAACTTGAATGAAGTTAAGTGCTTGTATGAATTGTGAAATCTTATTTCACAATTCGTTTTTAAGAAAAATAGGGGGAGTGAAGTTTTTTATAATTGTTCGAAAGTGACAAGAATGGTCATGTTTTGTACAGATTTATCACTATCCATAAGGTTATTTAATTGTTGCTCATGAATTCCCAAAACTCTGCTGATGAAATCTTCATTGCTTCTGAATCTCGAGTCTTTTCGACAGAATTCCAAATAAATTGAGAAAACTCAGGGTTGCTCTTAGTGAGTTTGAAAGACAGCATTAAATAATAGGGCTTTTCAACTAACGCGACGGGATATCTTATTAGCTGTCCTTGTAAAGTGGCTGATTTTGATAAGATAAAATTTGCCCGATCTGTCTGTATGGCCGCAGCCACCGATTTTTTTGTTAGTACAGTTGTCAGAGCGCGATCAGGACCTTTCACTTCATGAACAGTCGCACCTAATGAGTGCAATTGATCTATAATTGAGAAACCTAACTGTGCCGAGATTTTACCTTTTAAGTTGTTGAATTCAGTGCCATTCCACTCCAAATCTGAATCTGGGACTGTGTAAAGCGAATAACTGGATGTATGAATTCGTTGCATTTCATTTAACTCGCCTTTTATGAGTCTTGGATATGCACCTATGGATAAACGCTCTTGTTTGAAACTAGCAGCAAAGGCGCCATCGACTTGATTTGTTTTCAAGAAAGCCATACAGCGTTTCCAAGGAAGGGAGATGAGCTGAATAGGGGTTTTGATTTTAGCTTCTAGAAGCTTGATTAGCCTTAAATCTAAGCCTTCTATTTTTCCATGATAAGTGAATACCCAAGGAAAGGCATTTTCATCTTCGTAACAAAATTTCAAAGCGCTTGGTTGCGATGTAAGGGAATAGGAGGGAGTGATAAATATGAGGAGAGTTAAAAGTATAAAATGTCGACATATCATTTTGAATACCTTTTCGGAGAAGATATAAAGATTTTATAGCTATTAATTTATAGTTTGGTACTGGCCTTAAGTAAAGTTAAGAGTCGCTGTGATGGCTAAAAAACATTAATTTTTTTCTTGCATGCGCTTATTAATAGATAATAGGCTTAAATAAATTGGGTAGGTGAAAACGACGGTTTTTATTAAGCTGCCGGTTTAGTCTTGATGGTGAAAGTGAGGATAAAGCTTTGATTACCTTAGGTTATAGACACTTGTTTTGATAAAGAATATAGTTCTAACAACTTAGAGCCTTCCTTATCAAAACGTTTTTGTTATCCCATATTCTATTTTTTTTCATGTTGTATTTTTCTTGAAACCCCCAGCGCAATGATGCCGAGTAATAATAAAATTAGAGGTGATGGTTCGATTACTTGTGCGACTGATGCGTAGGTAGGGCTTGATAAAATGAAAAGTGATATACCTAAAATACTAAGCTTCTTCATACGGCTTCTCCAGACTAATTTATATCTGATTGAAATGAATTATGTTCTTTGGAATGAAGCATATCTTAAGCCAGTTGTTGTTAATAGATTGATTTTTAAAGTTTTTTAAAACTTATAAAATGAGTGATTATAAAAACATGTAAATTAAATCGACATTTTTATGATAATGCGCGTTCAGGTTTTTTACCTCATGAATACTCGCACCTAATGTGTTTAGTCGATCAATAGTAGAGAAACCTAATTGAGTCGAGACCCCACATTTTAATTTTTGATCTCAGTACCACCTCACTTCAAATCAAAATTAGGGGTGGTGTAAAGTGAATATCTGGGTGTATGTACTTGATACATATCATTTCCTTAATCATCCTAAGCTTTAATGTTTTTAAGTTGGAAGACTGGGCCATAGTCAAGAGCGTTAAAATCTGTGATATTTCAAATCTATGGACTATCCTAATCTAATGAGTTTCTATTTTTATTCCTAATCATGTTTAAGGTAATTTAATATGAGAAGCATCGAGACAAAAAAGATTCTGGTTGTAGATGATGAGGACATCAATTTAGATTTAATGCAGGGTATTCTTGAAGATGTTTATCAAGTTGAATGCTTTAGTAATGGTGAAGCCTGTTTAAAGTACTGCGAGGAAGCACCTGCAGACCTTGTGCTATTGGATGTTGAAATGCCAGGCCTAGGCGGGTTAGAAACCTGTCGCCGACTACATGATATATTGCCGCAATGTCCCGTAATGTTTGTTTCAGCCAAGACGAGTAATGAAGAACGTTTGGCGGGCTATGCAGCGGGTGGTTATGACTATATTACCAAGCCTTGCAACCCTCAAGAGTTACTCGCAAAAATAGAGTTATTACTTCAGCAACAAACGCAGCATAAGCTACTCGATGAGAGGCGTAAGTCTCTTTCTAAAGCATTTATGGAAGTGGCTAGTGGTAGTGGTGAACTGGGCGTTCTTCTTCAATTTTCAGTAAATGTTTTTAGTGTCAAAAACTATCAGGAATTGGCTGATCTAGTATTGATGACGCTGCAAGATATTGGCAGTTTGAATGCAGCAGTTCGTGTGAGTGGTCAACAAGAGTCTATCTCAAGGACAAGTAACGGCCCGTGCTCTCCCATAGAGTCAGAAGTATTAGCAATGTTCCAAAAAAAGGGTCGAATTTTCAGATTTGAAGGTAAAACCCAAGTTAATGGAGTACATATCAGTGTACTGATTAAAAGTATGCCGGAAGATCAGACTATTGCTGGCCGTATGATAGATCACATTCCAATGTTGCTAAAAATTGCATCCGCCTGTGTTGATAAACTAGATATATCAAATGATTTGACTTCTAGTCTGGAGGCGATTGATACAGTGAAAAATGCTTGTTCTGAATTGACGTCTACTGAAGAGCAGCTCCGTACTTGTGTAAAAAGTATATCGACAGGCATGGAGGATGTGTTTGCACATTTGAAAGATGAGGTTCAATACCTTTCATTGACCGAAGAACAAGAAAATAATTTATTTACTTCTTATTCAGCAGGCCTAGAACAAGCATTAAACACGTCACAAGAAGCAAGTGATATATGTGTGAGGTTTAGAAATATTACGATGGATTTAAAAAAATTAGTCTAACTTATATATAGCTATTTTTTCTTTTGATTGGTAATTATCATGAAAATGATATCTTTTAGGTGGCTGTTACTTCTTCTTACTTTTATTACTTTGTTTTTTGGCGTAGTTAATCATGCTTTACAGCGTTGGGTTATATTGCCTGGTTTTTCTATTCTAGAGTATGAGCAGGCAGAAACGGAGCTGCAAAGGGTGATTGATGCCATTAATCGAGAAACTGAGCATCTCGAGCTATTTTTGGGCGATTGGGCAATTTGGGATGATACTTATTCTTTCGCTAAGGAAGAGGAACCACAGGCGCGGCAGGGTTACATCGATTCAAACTTAGTTTGGACTTCTCTGGAAGAGGCCAGCGGTATTAATCTTGTTTTTATCTACAATAATAAAGATGAGCTTCTTTGGGGTGGTGTGTTTGACTCTAAACAAGGAGGGCTTATCGATGTTCAGGAATTTCCTAAAAGATCTGTACCAGCCGATAAAAACCTACTTCAGCATGACTCTTTAACGAGCACTGTTTCGGGCATCATTGATTCGAGTACTGGCCCGATTTTAATTTCTTCTAGGCCAATTATTACAACTCGAGGAAGTGGGCCAATTGCTGGAACGATTCTGATGGGACGTTTTCTAGATGCGACCTTGTTAGAAAAAATGTCTGCACAAACTCGTGTTGAATTTACTGCGCGTACTTTAGCTAGTCTAAGCCCTAGTGATGCATTATATGAGCATGTAAATCACTTACATTTAGGTGATATAGCGGTTGTTGAGATTAGTGAAAAAGCATTAGAGATTGATGGCTTAATTGCAGGCATTGATGGTGACCCCTTACTCGCGGTCCGCGCTCAAATTCCAAGAACCATTATGCAAGAAGGTTTGCGTGTTGCTCAGTTAGCATCGGCCTCGGTATTGGTTAGTTTTGTCTTACTGTGTCTGTTTGTCGGCTTCGGTGTGGTGTATTTCACCTTAGGAATACGTATTTCTAACGCAAGGACTAAAGAGTTAGTTATTACCCGTACTCAGGAGTTGAGGCTAGCGAAAGAGCAGGCCGAAGAAGCTTCTTTTGTTGCGGCAGCAGCGAATGAATCTAAAAGTACTTTTTTAGCTAATATAAGCCATGAAATTCGTACACCGATGAATGCCATTATTAACCTGTCTTATCTGAGTTTACAGAATGAGCTGTCTAATAAACAAAGGAACTATATTGAGAAAGTAAACAATTCGGCAAATTTTCTATTGCGTATTATTAACGACATCCTGGACTTCTCAAAAGTTGAAGCAGGTAAAATGCATGTTGAAATGGTCGATTTTTACTTGGATGATACGCTCGGCTATTTGGCTATGCTTGATAATCTCAAAGGTAAAGATAAAAATATTCAATTTATTTTTGATATCGACTCAGATACACCGATATTCTTGACGGGGGATAGTTTACGTCTCAATCAGGTATTAATGAACTTGTTGAGTAATGCGATAAAATTTACGCAAAATGGTCACGTTATTTTGTCTATTCATGTCCTTGAACGAAATCAGGATTTAGTGACCCTTGAATTCATGGTAGAAGATTCAGGTCTTGGAATGTCGCAGTCAGTTTCTGAACAGGTGTTCGAACCCTTTATTCAAGCAGATGCATCGACTGCGCGTCACTTTGGCGGAACGGGCTTAGGTTTAGTTATTTCTAAACAATTAAGTGAGTTAATGGGAGGAAGCCTCAAATTATCAAGCGAAGAAGGTAAAGGTACAAAAGTGTGTGTTATTTTGCCTATGAGCGTGGTCCCTAAAACATCTGGAGCGGCTTCTGATTATGAAAAGAAAGTATTACTGTTCAGTCAAGACCCTAGAACGCTTCAAGCTATTAAAAATACCTTAGGGGCTTATAGCGTAGAAGTTATGAGCACCAATTCACTTGTAACGACTCATGAGATAAAACGCACTGATGTGTTGTTAATTGATGACTCATTTTCGTTTGAGGAGATCATCGAGTTTGTTAAGTGTCAACAAGATCGGCTCGGTCAGTACTACAATACTTTAAAGTTTGTTCTGCTAAGTGAATCTCCGCAATTACCAGAAGCCTTAGTTGCTTACCCTATTCGAAACCTTAAAAAGCCAGTATATTTTGCTAATTTCTTGGAGAGCTTAACAAACACAGAAAATAGTATGTTTGGAAGACGGTTGGATACAGGATCTCTTGAAAAAATTTCATCAGAGTTATACCAAAAGATTGGTCCTCAACGCATATTGCTTGCGGAAGATAATGAACTAAATCAAGAAATAATTGTAGATTTATTAGCGGATTGTGGTGCCGAAGTTTTCATTGCAGATAATGGGGAGGCGGCGATTGATTTGTTAGAACAGCAATACTTAATCGGTGAGGAAATTGATGCAATTTTGATGGATATTCAAATGCCAATTATGAATGGTTGGGAAGCCTCTAGACAAATTCGTGCGCAGGCGAAATGGAAACATATACCGATCATTGCCCTTTCAGCTAGTGCAACAACAGGGGATGTGGAAGAGGGGCTGGCGATAGGTATGAACGAATATCTTTCAAAACCAATCCTTCCCGCCGCTTTGTTTTCTGCACTAGCACGCTGTTGTTCACCTAAAAAAAGGGGCATGACTATTGACTCTCAATTGAGTAAAAATCAACAAGAAGACGCCATTATCAGCGATAAACAAAAAAACGCTTCGCAACGTGTTTTGGGCCAAGCTAAAACCAAGCAAGATAACGTAAAATTTGTAGGTCTGGATATCGCTGCGGGTTTAAAATCTTGTAATGGCAAAGAAGCGTTATTTGAAAAAATAATACGAAAATTTGTACTTAAATATCAGTACATTGATGATGAATTGTGTCAAACCTTAGATAGGGGTGAAATAGCGCAGGCTAGGGCTTTGGCACATAATATAAAGGGCTTGTCCGCAAACATTGGCGCCTTACAGCTCTCAGAAATTGCAGGAGAAATTGATGATCAGTTGGCTGAAATCAGTGTAGACATAAGCACCTTACCAATGGCACTGTTTAGTGAAAGTTTGCAGCAAGTAATTACCGCAATAGAATTATATTGTCGGGAGTTAAGTTAATTTACAAAGGGGTTGGATGTATCGATTAAGAACTTATGCCACTTTGGTGCAATAATTTTCTCATGATCAGGTTCACCATGTTTGTCACTGAGTCGTATGGGGCTAAGAGGAGGGATTCAAATGTGAACGTACTAAGGTTGATTTTTAACAACTTATGGATATGTATAGATATTAATAATTAAATGACCCTATTTCTCTCGGGTTCAATATTTCACCTAATCTTATCGCTTTTCAGTTGTGCCATTGGTTTCAAGGACTAAACTTAAGTTAAAAATTATCAAGAGTACTAAGAAGAATATTCGTCGTTTTATAGTGCTTGGTGAAGAGTGCTGTAAATGTTATAGGGCTATTCAAAAATACGGAAAACTCAGTGCTATTAGTTTTAACGAATAATATTGATCACTATCAAAGTCTGATTGAACCGCTACAAACTCCAAAACAGTTGATAACTATTTTTGAAACGGTTCCTGACATTCAAAAGTGGCTAGAAGTGAATCATGAACCAACAGGATTAGTGGTTGACTGCTCAAGCAATTTATTTGAAGCTTTTCTTGTTCGATTCACATTACAGCATACCGATACACCGACGTTATTACTTCAAAAACTGCCCTTCGAGAAATTAAAGACTAAATTAACAGATTTCGTTAACAATATAACCCTCAGAGAAAAGCCAAAAAGGCATGCACGTATACTGTTTGTCGATGATTCAAAAACAGTTCAAGTAAGTTACCGAAAAGTATTAGAATTGGATGGGTTTCAAGTTGATCTAGCTGATAATGCGACGCAGGGGTATGAAATGGCGCTTGCTAAGAATTATGACTTGGCGATCATTGATTATTATATGCCGGGCGATAGTGGTGCTGAACTGTGCCGAAAATTAGGCGAGAAGGATGAAACGTCAGAATTAGTTCGAACAATTCTTACCGCACAATACGATCAGAAAATTGTAGATGAGAGTCTTAAAGCAGGTGCCCGAGAATGCATGTTTAAAAACGAGTCGATGGATTTGTTTCTCGCACGAATCAGGGCTCTGTATCGATCGGTGCAACGAAAACTGCAGGTGGATAAGGAAAGAACACGCTTGATTGGCCTATTACACTCGGTCCCAGAAGGGGTATATGGGGTGACGCCAGACGGGTATATTCAGTTTGTAAATCCTTCGACCATTAAGCTATTAGGGCGCAGTGCTGTTGAATTGCTAGGGCGCATGCCTCATGACGTTGTTCACCCTGTAGATACCGGCGGTAAGCCGACAACTGAGGATCTGTGCTTCTTACAGCAAGCCTATATGCTTGAAGATGAACTACGTGAATGGCGCACACTTTTTTCGCATGCTGATGGCTCATTATTTCCGGTTGAATGCAATGTGACGCCACTTGGCGGTGCTGGCACAAAAGAAGGTTCTGTGGTTGTATTTAGAGATATATCAGAACAACAGCGTTTAGAAACAAACTGGCAGTGGCAGCTTAGTCACGATCACCTGACTGGTTTGCTCAATCGAAGCGCTTTTGAGGAGGTGATGGAGCGAGAGTTAAATAACTTAAAGCGTTTGAAAGAGTCGTCATTATTACTATTTATCGACTTAGATAAATTTAAGCTGATTAATGATGAACTAGGGCACGCAGCGGGAGATCAGCTTCTCGTGATTTTAGCTGAACAACTTAAAAGTAATGCGAGAGAAACAGATCAGTTAACTCGTTTAGCGGGTGATGAATTTGCCGTTTTATTAAGTGGCATCAAAACGGATGATATAGCAGAGTTAGCTGAGAAATACCGGACATTATTTGAACAAACAAACCTAGACTGGGAAGGGAGGCAGTATCAAGTGACGGGATCGGTTGGTGCAACGTTACTGGATAAAGATTCGGGCTCATTAATTGAGACGTTGGCAGAAGCAGATGCTGCTTGCCAGCAAGCAAAACAAAAGGGACGTAATCAATGGGTTTTATATCAAGAAGGTATTGCAGAACCAACGATAGAGGGAAACTGGCACAAACGTTTAGCTTCGGGTATTAAAGATAATCTGTTTGTACTCTTTCAGCAGGCAATTGTGAGTGCAGAAAATATTGATACAGTCGTCGGGAGTGAGTGCCTCTCACGGCTTGAAGAAGGGGTTTCTTTAGTGACTCCTTCTTTATTTATGTCAAATGCTTTGCGCTGTGGTATTACACCTGAAATTGATCAGATCATGCTGCAATTACTTATCGACCAATGTCGGCAGAGAAAGCCAGATATAAAGGTTTGGTTTTCGATTAATCTAACAATAGAAACAATTAGTGATGACTTATTTCGCGAGACGCTTCTTGAAAAATGGAGTTGCTCAGGTCTGCCGGTATCTAACCTGATGATTGAAGTGAGTGAAACTGACTTATTTAAGGTATCCAAATGGAAAAAATACTTGCTAGAACTCAAGAATATGGGGTTTCAGATTGCATTGGATCATTTTGGCATGAATACAAACTCAATACTGAATTTATCGCAAATTCCTGTAGATATGATCAAACTTGATACAACATTGACTCGTACTTTGGCCACTGATCTTGCCCGTCGAAATCTGATTGATGCGATTGTTGCCACCGCTAAACAAAATGACATTAAAATAATTGCCTGTAATATTGAAACCGTTTCAGAGCTAGATTTGGTGCAAGCGAGAGGCGTGGATTACGTCCAAGGATTTTACTTGGGTAAACCCTATCGTTTAGAAAGTTGATCTTGCTGCTCAAGCTATATATTCACCAATCTTCCAATTTTTTATACTGATGCAACCAATCGTCAAATAGTTAATACCAAGGGTCAAGGTGGTGTTGGCCAATATCTGTACAATCCACAGCCAGTCCAAATTAGCTAGTCATTAGAAGCTGAACTAATTAGAAGAATATTGAATACACACTTATAAAAAGGGTAAACGGATATGACCGACGCCAAGACGATTCCTCTAGCGCTAGAGCATGTATATAGATGGGAACAAGAAAAAGCAAACGACCTTTATTTAACGCAGCCTTTAGGGAATGGTGTCATTAAAGAATACACCTGGGCACAAGCGGTTAATGAGGCGCGTAAAATGGCGGCTTATATAAAGTCTTTAGGCTTGCCAGCTAAAAGTAATATTGCGTTGTTGTCAAAAAATTGTGCTCACTGGATTATTACGGATTGGGCAATTTGGATGGCTGGACATGTCACGGTACCTTTATATCCAACCTTGAACGCTGACACAGTAGGTTATATTTTAGAACATAGTGAAGCTAAATTATTGTTTGTTGGTAAACTGGATGACTGGGATGAAATGAAAGGCGGCATTCCTAATGGTTTACAAGGTGTCTCGTTTGACTTAAGTCCTGAAGAAGCGAAAAAAACATATCCCCAATGGGATATCGTGCTCAATAATGTATCACCAATGACAGAGAATACCTGTCGTGAACCTGATGAAGCCGCAACAATTGTGTATACGTCAGGTAGCACTGGTCGACCAAAAGGGGTGATGCTGTCATTTTATAGTATGGCTTTTGCTGCGCAGGGTGCAATCGAATCACTGAATGTGAATGACGAAGACCGGATGCTTTCATATCTTCCTTTAGCGCATGTTATGGAACGCTTTGTGGTTGAAATGGCTTCAATGTCGGTTGGTTTTAAGCTATATTTTGCTGACAATCTTAAAACCTTTGTTGCAGATCTAGGGCGTGCAAATCCCACTTTGTTTTTAGCGGTTCCACGTATTTGGACAATTTTTCAGACAGGTATTTTTGCTAAGCTACCCAAGAAAAAGTTGGATCGACTAATGCGTATTCCAATACTTTCTGGCTACATGAAGAAAAGAATATTAAAGACACTTGGTTTAGCAAATGTTCGTTATGCAGCCAGTGGGTCGGCACCGCTTAGTGAGGAAACGATTGATTGGTATCGAAAACTAGGCTTAGAGTTACTTGAAGGTTACGGCATGTCAGAGAATTTTGGTTATTCTCATATGTCTCAGCCGGGTCGTAGTTGTTTAGGTTATGTGGGTGAACCGCTTCCTGGTGTAGACTGCCGGATTAGTGAGCAAGGAGAGATTCAAATTAAGTCTCCAACCATGATGATGGGATATTTCAAAGACGAAGCGAAAACGAAAGAGGAGTTCACTGAAGATGGTTATCTTAAAACAGGTGACCGTGGTGAAATTGATCATTTAAAGCGTTTGAAGATTACAGGTCGAACAAAAGAAATTTTTAAAACGAGCAAGGGTAAATACGTTGCACCTGCACCGATTGAAAATAAATTAATAAATCATGAAGATATTGAAATGGTGTGTGTATCAGGCGCTGAGTATCCCGCACCGCATGGCGTGGTTGTTTTGTCTGAAACAGCGATCAAAAAGTATCAGGATTTATCACTTCGTCATGAGATCGAAACTAGTTTTCAAACGCTGATCTCAGCGGTAAACACTACTTTGGACCCACACGAACATATTAAATTTCTCGCTGTTGTGAATGAAGGTTGGACGATTGAAAATGGTTTTTTGACGCCGACCATGAAAATGAAGCGTGATGTTATTGAACAAGCATATAAAGAAAACTTAGATGAATGGTATGGCGCGCGTTTATCAGTAGTTTGGGCTTAATTTAGGGTGTTATTTTGAAATAGCGCTCGTTCTAAACTGGGCGGGAGACTCTCCCGTCCAGCGTTTAAAAGCCCGGCTAAAAGCACTCAATTCAGAAAAACCTAATAAATAAGCAACTTCACTAATCGAAACATTATTCTCCTCTAAATAACGTTTAGCTTCTGTCTGTCTTACTTCTTCGGCAAGTGACTGGAAAGACACCCCTTCTTTTTTTAATTTACGATAAAGCGTATGGCGGCTCATATTGAGCTTCTTTGCTGCTAATTTAACATCAAGGGCATCATTGTCTTCTAAGTTATGCTTAATAAATATTCTTACCTGATTTTGGGTACTGCCTTTAGTTGAAAGTTTTTTAAGTAGTTTTTCAGCATAATCTGTTAGTACATTTAGCAAATGGGGATTGTTAAGGTTTATCTTGGAATCAAGAAGCTTTCGCTCGAAAACAATTGCAGTTTTATTCTGGTCAAATAATATGGGCGCTTTAAATGTTGATTCATAATCCTTCACATAGCTTGGTTCTGAATGTTGGAAGCTCACATATTTAGGAATAATTCTTTTTCTCAGTAAGTACTGACTACGCGCCAGTGCGGAGGCCGTCATTCTTTCCATCTCTGATATTGAGTAGAACTCTGGTGATTCAAATCTGAATTCGAGCGTTGCCATATCACCTTCTTCAGTGAGCGTAAGAGAGGCTGCCTGATTAACGATACTAAAAAAACGAACGTATTTTTGTAGTCCTTGTAAAATCGTTTTGCATTGAAAAGAGGCTTGGGTGACTACGCTAAAGCGACTAGGGTCTACTTTTTCGCCGACAAATAAACCTATCGCGGGGTTTTCGGTATAAGTATGCGCAATGCCCCAAAGTAATTTTAATTTCGAAATACAGACGCGCGCATCAGGGTTTTCAAGGTCAGTTACTGATATGCCCGATTTGTTCTCAAGGAAAGACTGTTCAATACCAAGCTCGAGTAATGTGTAATAGGTATCTATGACAGTACTAACACTGATGGTAGGTAAGCTCATTAATGACTTCTTAGTATTAGCATGTAAATAAAATTTCTTACAATATTATCATTTGTAGGTTGTGGATGAGCGTAGTGAATCCCAAAAAGGTGCTTAGTATCAAGCTATGTTGGGATTCGTGTGCTCATCCCAACCTACATTTAGGCGTTTTGAGCTTAAATCTGTGCCATTTGGTATATGTTTATACTTCATGGCTAAAAGTGCGCTGAGTTAGCTAAACATTCCTGATAAGAATGCGATACCTAGGGTAAATACACCCACGCTAGTGGCTAACGCCATACCATAGAATCGGTTAGCTGCCTGTTGGTGCTTTCGGATATAACTATCGACGGCTTGTGCTGCAATGTCTTCAGCCGTTTCTCTTGCCATTTCATGTGCTTGTTGGATCGCTTCTCCTTGGAGTTTTTGCCAAGAATCGGTGTCGACAGACTGAACCGCTGCAATATGGTCTTTAAGTTCTTCAACCAGATTGGCATCAAGCGCAGTGTTTGACTTGTTGTCTAATAACTCCACTTTAAATTCATTTAATTGATTGCCTAAAAATAAGCTGACTTCCGCAGCTACTTCTTCTTTAATCGATTCAGTTTTCTTGTTAATTTCTTCAACATAACCATCCATAATCGCTTTTAGGTGATTCTGCTGATCTTGCTTTGAATCATTTAAAATGCGTTTTAGGTGGTCATATTGTTCATCAAAAAGGCTTGAAAGTAGTTCATGAAGCCGATTATTTACATTTGCTTTTACCGCTGATCGAGCAATCTGTTCAATCATTTCTTCAGGTAATGGTGCTGCGACTGCGGGTTGAACTGGTGCGTCTTTCAGTTCTTCAGGCAATTCAGTCTTCGCCATGTGGCCTAGATCTGCTTCTTCTTCAGCAGACAAAGATATTGAGATTGCTGGTTGAGGCAAAACGTTATTGATCACATCATGGCCGAGCTGCTCAATGATACCTGCAACAATTTTCGGTTCAGCAGGTTTTGTGAGTACGTTATAAATGCCATAGGTGCGTGCATCATCATTAAAGTCTTCTGACTTTTTAGAGGTGCACATAATGACAGGAATCGCACTTGTCTCTGGGTTGGTTTTAATATGTTTGGTCGCTTCAACACCATTCATTCCAGGCATCAAATGATCCATAAAAATAACATCAGGATTATCGTTGTTTTTTAAAAAATCCAACGCTTCTTCTGCTGATTCAACCATGTCGACTTTAAGGCTGATTTTCTCTAATAATTTGCTTAATGCAAATCTCGCTACTTTTGAGTCGTCAACCAGTAAAGCACTTTTAATCGTCATCATTTGCCTCTTTAAAATCTATGTTCTTTGCTGTCTGTTTATCAGTATAAACAACTATTTCAGCATTTATTGGCCATATAACATGACCTTGTTAAGTTGCTTATATCTTTATTTATTTCAATCATCTAGCTATGGGTACTTTTGTTTACCAACCATCTAGCTGTGGACACTCTGTCGCACGATAACTCTTTAGTCGGTAGCAAACGCCCGGATCACTTGATCTGGCGGTGAAAACTTCACCTTCAGCGGTTGTAAGCGTTGCTTTTCCAAAAGGGTCTCCATCTTTAAATGTACCCGTAATCTTACTGCCATTTGGATTTAATATTTCACCTTTCCCGTGATAGAGCCCATCAATAAATTGACCGACATATTTTTTACCACTTGCGTAGGTTTCAAAGCCTTTTCCATGAAACATCCCATTAGAAAAAGAGCCTTCATAATGGCCTCCATCAGGGTAAGTGAGTGAACCACTGCCATGAAATAAGTTATCTGAAAACCCTCCTACAAAAAGTAAGCCGCCTTTGGTTGTGAGCGAGCCTTGGCCGTTTAATACGCCGTCAATCCAGAAACCACTGTAAATATCGCCTGTCGTCTTGGTTAAGGTGCCTTCACCGTTGAATTTATTTTCATCCAATTCTCCGATGTAAGTATCGCCATCAGTAGTGGTGAGTGAGCCTTGCCCTTGCATTTTACCTTCAAACCATTCGCCTTGGTATTTCATGCCATTGGCATATCGTACTGAGCCGCTGCCGTGAAATTCACCATTTACAAATGAACCATTATATTCGAGTTTACCATCTTCTTTATATTGGCCTTCTCCTGTTACGATATCGTGAGACCATTTGCCATTGATGTACTTAACTTTAGAGTAATGCTCTAAACGTGCACTTAAAGTTTTGCTCATGCCTCGGCGTACATCAACCTGAGTGTTCCAGCTATCGTATCCACTTTTAGCAACTTCTATTGTGTAACTACCAGGCGTCAGATCTAGTTCAAGCATCGTTGGGCCGTAAGGTTTGCCATTCACTAATACAGTATCACCATGAACATTAGACTTTATGATTAACTTACCTGTTGTAAGGGGGGATTTTTTAGGGGCACTTTTGTAAGCCACAACTTTAGGCTTTTCTATTTTAACGACCTCTTCTACTTGCTCAATTGATGGTGCAGGTTTAACCGGTGACGAAATTTCTTCATAGTCTTTAAAAGGCGAGTTGTACTCATCTGCGAAAATAGCTTCACTTTCAAAAGCTGCTTCATCGGCTTCGTTGCGTGAAATAAGTTGTGTGTCAGCATTATTAGTAGCTTGTGAGGACGGTACTTCGTTTAGCTCTTTCTCTTTATTAATTTTTGTTTCTTGGTTACGACGCGGGTCTTGAGTCTTGTTATCAACAACTAAAGGCTCAGGGACTTCATTTTGAATACCTTTAGATAACGGGCTGACAGTTGTAAAGCCTGCGGTAATTAAAAGCAGTAAAAATAAAAAGTTGATAAAGAGGAGGGGCCTCAAATCGACCATGTATGTACTTCCTTAGGGAGTTGAAATTAGAAAATAGAATTGAGCTTAGAATGTATTAGCTTGAGTCTAGTCTGAAATACGAAAAAATTCTTGCTTAAAGAGCACAAATGTAAGGCTGATCACACAAAAGATAGGTTTTGCTTACTTTGCTAATGGTTACCTCAGTAAAGTACATTTCTTGTGGCAACATGTGATCTTTTAGGAAGAATCAAGAAATAACGTACATGTATATTACCTTATCGCGTGAATATTGCCTTATAAAGTAGTAAATTGTTAGTGTATAGCGATATTTTTCGCAATTAAGGCATGATATAGATACAAATATTGGATGAATTTGGCCTTCGTCCGCTGTCCAGTCTATAGTCATTTGATATAATTTTTTTCTGCGATTCATAAGGTACGAAGCTTTTATGGCTAATAAGAATATTCATAGTGCATTTACATTAATAAGAACTCAAAAGATTGACGCATTACATGTCATGGTTGAGGAGTATGAACATATCGTCACTGGCGCTAAACATCTCCACTTTGCGACAAATAACAGTGAAAATGTATTTTTGGTTGGTTTAAAAACTGTCCCACTTGATAATTGTGGTGTTGCACATATTCTTGAACATACGGCTTTATGTGGAAGTGAAAAGTATCCTGTTCGTGACCCTTTCTTTATGATGATCCGTCGGTCGTTAAATACGTTTATGAATGCTTTTACGAGTAGTGATTGGACGGCATATCCTTTTGCCAGCAAAAATAAAAAGGATTTTAATAATTTATTAGAAGTCTATTTGGATGCTGTATTCTTTTCTCGCTTGGACGAAATGGACTTTTTGCAAGAAGGACATCGCGTTGAATTTGAAAAACCTGACGATGCAAGCTCCCCACTGACTTATAAAGGTGTGGTGTACAATGAAATGAAAGGTGCGATGAGTTCGCCCGTGAGCCAGCTGTGGCAAACATTGACACGACACCTCTACCCTACATCAACTTACCATTATAATAGTGGTGGTGACCCTGAACATATTACTAACTTAAGCTATCAATCATTGAAAGATTTTTATGCGAAGCACTATCACCCGAGTAATGCTGTTTTTCTTACCTTTGGTGATATACCTGCTCAAGAACATCAGTCAAGCTTTCATGACTTTGCCTTGTCTCGGTTTGAAAAAGAAGATCATGGTATTAATATTCCTGATGAACAACGCTATTGTGCGCCAATACGGATTCAGGAAAACTATCCGGTAGAAGAAGGCGAATCAACAGACCATAAAACACATATCGTCATGGCTTGGTTGTTGGGGCATGGTTTTGACCTTGAACAGAACCTTGAGGCTCATCTGCTGGCTAACGTCTTATTCGAAAACTCGGCAGCACCTTTACAGCGTGTGCTTGAGGAGTCGAAATTAGGGCATTCACCTTCACCTTTATGCGGATTGGAGGACTCTAATCGTGAAATGGCATTTGCTTGTGGCTTAGAAGGTAGTGAGCCAGGGAATGAAGAAGCAATGGAGGCTGAAATTATGGCTATATTGCATAAAGTTGCTGAACATGGCGTAGAGAAAGAGCGTTTGGATGCTGTGCTACATCAGTTGGAATTGAGCCAACGTGAAATTTCGGGTGATGGCTTTCCTTATGGCTTACAAATCATTCTAGCGGCTTTATCACCCATGATTCATGGCGGCGACCCAGTGGCATTGCTTGATTTAGAGCCTGTACTTGAAAGCTTGCGTGAGAAAGTGAAAGACCCTGAATATTTTAAGTCTTTGGTTAAGAAACTACTGCTTGATAATCCGCATCGTGTCACCTTAGCTTTACGCCCTGATTCTCAATATGAAAATGTAAGGACCGCGCTAACTCTAAAGGAGCTTGAGGCTAAAAAGGCAGCGTTAAATGAAGAGGAAACACAAAAGGTTATTGATCAAGCTGAGTTATTAAAGCAGCGTCAGCTGAAGAAAGATGATGAGTCTATATTGCCTAAAGTGGGTATTTCAGACGTGCCATTACATTTGCTGACGCCTGAGGGCCAAACTTCTTCTTCAGATGACCATATTACTTGTTACCATCAAGGGACAAATGGCTTGGTATACGAACAAATTGTCATTGATATGCCCTACTTAGAGGATGAATTGAAAGCATTGTTGCCAATCTATACCAGTGTCGTGACTGAATTGGGCATTGGAGAGCAGAGTTATTTAGAGATTCAAAATAAGCAGTCAGCGTTAACGGGTGGTTTAGGTGCTTATAGTTCAATCAAGGGTACAATAGACAATGTACAAGTTGTGCAAGGTGTTATTGTCTTTTCAGGTAAAGCGCTAGCGCGTAATCATGCAGTTTTAACCGAATTATTGAAAGATACGGTTAATGACGCGCGATTTGATGAGCTTGAACGTCTAAAAGAACTTGTGGCTCAAATGCGAGCACGAAAAGAACAGTCAGTGACTAGTAATGGTCACGGATTAGCCATGGGGGTAGCATCTAGCAAGATGAGTCCCGCCGCGTATTTGTCGTACCAGCTAGGTGGTGTTCAAGGTATCAAATCCATTAAAGCCTTGGATGACGCTTTATCGGATGACGCAACGCTCGCCAAATTTGCAGCGCAGCTTAAGGAAATCCATAACAGAGTTTGTCAAAGTACGCGACAATATCTTGTGGTGGCTGAGTCGGAAGTCGCTGAAGGTGTAGCTCAGCATATTTCAGAATGCCATGCTGACTTTAAAGTGGGTAATACTGAAAGCTTTACATTACCTGAGGTTCGAGAAACAGTAAAAGAAGCCTGGCTCACTTCTACGCAAGTTAGTTTTTGTGCAAAAGCTTACCCTACGGTGGCGATTGGGCATGATGATGCGCCTGCATTAACGGTTCTTGGTGGTTTTTTAAGGAATGGCTATTTGCATCGGGCAATCCGAGAGCAGGGTGGTGCTTATGGTGGTGGTGCTGGTCAAGACTCTGCTTCGGCAGCGTTTAGGTTCTATTCTTACCGTGATCCACGTTTAACTGAAACGCTTGATGACTTTGATGCATCAATTGTATGGTTGAAAGAGGCTCAGCATGAAGAGGAAGAGTTAGAACAGGCGATTCTAGGTGTCGTTTCGCAAATAGATAAACCTAAGTCGCCTGCCGGTGAAGCAAAAGGGGATTATCATAGTTTGTTGTCAGGACGAACCAAAGCGCAGCGTGAACACTTCCGTGCGCAAATTTTGAGTGTCACAATTAATGATCTTCAGCGAGTAGGAAAACAATACTTAAACCCTGAATTGGCAAGTATTGGGGTGATTACACAGACATCTAATAAAGCAAAGTTAGAGGCTTTAGGGTTGTCGACTCATGAGCTTTAATCACGGTTCAAATATGTAGTAACTGTGCCAGTTATATTCTAAGTATTACTGGCGCGCATCATGGTTATTAGCATCTACGCTTTATTTGAGCTTTTACCATAATGCGTGTGGCAATTTCTTCGACAGAATAGTGCGTGGTATTCATTGATGATATACGCTCATGTCGGTACATTAATTCAGTTTCTTCAACTTCATAATTGCATTGTTTTAATGATGCATAGCGTGAATTAGCTTTTCGCTCATTTCTAATTAGAGATAAACGATCCGGTTCAATCGTAAGGCCGAATATTTTTTCACGATAAGGTTTAAGTGCTGTGGGTAGATTTTGGTCGTCGATGTCTTCTTCGGTAATTGGGTAATTAGCCGCCTTAATACCATATTGCATTGCCAGGTAAAGGCAGGTAGGTGTTTTTCCGCTTCGAGATACGCCGACTAAAATTACATCAGCTTTGTTGTAGAGTTTGGTTCTTGCGCCATCATCATTGTCTAATGCATAGTTAATTGCTTCTATACGTTCATCATAGCGAGTGTTTGCAGTAATGCGTGTGCGGCCAACATTGTAGGACGAACGAACGCCTAGTTCTTTTTCTAATGGGCCTAAAAAAGCAGCAAAAATATCAATCATTAAACCGTCGGCTTGTTTGATTATTTTTCGAATTCCATCATCAACAATTGTATCAAAAATAATTGCCTTAGCCCCGTCGAATTTTGAGGCCGCATTAATTGTATTGGCTGTTTCAACTGCTTTTTCAAGGCTGTCAACATAAGGCAGTGTTACTTTTTCAAAGTGGTGATCTTCAAATCGCGCGAGCAAGCTTACACCCAGTGCTTCAGAGGTGATGCCGGTTCCATCGGAAATAAAAAAAGCGGTTCTTTTAGTTGTCATCGTAAATATGTACCCTAAAAAATGTACCTGAAGTAAGATCAGATGCAACAAAACTAGCATAAAGTGTTAATATGCGCACTATATCAATGTTGATTTAAATGGCTGTATTTTAAACCGCCATGATTTGAACTTATTTGCTTAGGAGATAAAACTTGCAAGATTATATTATCTGGTTTGATCAGCTAGGAATGAATGATGTAGAGACGGTGGGCGGGAAAAATGCATCGCTCGGAGAGATGATTGCGAATTTATCATCTGTTGATATTAGGGTACCTAATGGCTTTGCTACGACTTCCAATGCTTATCGTGATTTTCTGACTAGTAATAATTTAAGTTCAAAAATAAATTCAGCGCTCGATAGTCTTGATGTAAGTGATGTCAATGCGCTAGCTGAAACGGGAGCAAAAATTCGTGGCTGGATGATGGATGCGCCTATTCCGAAGGCCTTTGAAGATAGCTTGAAAGAAGCTTATATGAAGCTACAAGGTGGAAATGAGTCTACGTCAGTTGCAGTGCGTTCATCAGCAACCGCAGAAGATTTACCTGAGGCTTCATTTGCAGGCCAGCAAGAAACATTCTTGAATGTGAAAGGGTTTGATCAAGTCGTTCAATCTGTACGTGAAGTATTTGCTTCACTCTATAATGATCGTGCTATTTCTTATCGTGTGCATCATGAGTTTGAACATAGTGAAGTCGCGTTGTCTGCGGGTATTCAGAAAATGGTGCGCAGCGAAAGCGCGAGTAGTGGTGTAATGTTTACACTTGATACTGAGTCAGGTTTTCGTGATGTGGTGTTTATTACGTCATCTTACGGCTTGGGCGAAACCATAGTTCAAGGTGCGGTAAATCCTGATGAATTCTATGTTCATAAGCCTACCTTTGAAGCAAAGCGGCCTGCAATTTTAAGGCGTAATTTAGGTAGCAAAGCGATAAAAATGATATATAACCAGCAGGATGATAGCGATGAGCTGGTTGAGACGGTTAAAGTCGATCTTGATTTGCGTTTACAGTTCTCTATCACGGATGACGATGTTAATGAGTTGACTCGTCAGGCTTTAATTATTGAAAAACATTATCAGCGCCCAATGGATATAGAGTGGGCGAAAGATGGTGATGATGGTAAAATTTATATTGTTCAAGCGCGTCCAGAAACGGTAAAAAGCCGAACAAGTACTGCAATATTAGAGCGTTATTTAATGAAGGAGACCGGGACGGTGCTCATTGAAGGGCGTAGTATCGGGCAAAAAATTGGTAGTGGTCCGGTAAAAGTTATTGATAGTCTTGCAGATATGGATCAGGTAGCAGAAGGAGATGTGTTAGTAACCGATATGACTGACCCTGATTGGGAGCCCGTGATGAAGCGGGCATCAGCGATTGTGACCGACCGGGGAGGGCGAACATGCCATGCAGCCATTATAGCACGTGAGCTAGGGATTCCTGCTGTAGTGGGTTGTGGTGATGCAACTGACTATTTAGAAACAGGCCAAAATGTAACTGTTTCTTGTGCAGAAGGCGATACTGGCTTTATTTATGAAGGCTTATTGGATTTTGAATTAAAAGAAAATTCTGTTGAGTCAATGCCAAATTTAGACTTAAAGCTGATGATGAATGTAGGGAATCCTGATAGAGCATTCGATTTTCAGGCTTTACCGAATGAAGGTGTAGGTTTGGCTCGTTTGGAATTTATTATCAATCGAATGATTGGTATTCATCCTAAAGCATTGTTGAATTTTGAAACCTTACCTGCTGAAGTAAAGCTAACTATCGAGAAACGAATTAGTGGTTACTCGTCACCGGTCGAGTTTTACATCGACAAGTTAGTTGAAGGTATCTCAACGCTAGCGGCAGCTTTTTATCCAAAGAAAGTAATTGTGCGATTATCTGACTTTAAATCAAATGAGTATGCGAATTTAATTGGTGGTGCTTTATACGAACCTGCTGAAGAAAATCCAATGTTAGGGTTTAGAGGTGCTTCCCGTTATATTTCTGAAACTTTCAGAGATTGCTTCTATTTAGAGTGCGAAGCTTTCAAACGAGTTCGAAATGATATGGGCTTTACCAACGTTGAAATCATGGTTCCGTTCGTTCGAACGGTTGGTGAAGCAAAACAAGTTGTTGATCTGCTAGCGGAGCAGGGCTTAAAGCGTGGTGAGAACGGTTTGCGTGTCATCATGATGTGTGAGTTGCCTGCAAATGCTTTGCTTGCTGAACAGTTTCTTGAGTATTTTGATGGCTTCTCCATTGGCTCTAATGACTTGACTCAACTGACGCTTGGATTAGATAGGGACTCAGGTATTGTGGCGCATTTATTTGATGAGAGAAATGATGCCATAGAGATCTTATTAGGTTTGGCTATCGATGCTTGTCAAAAAGCAGGGAAGTATGTCGGCATATGTGGGCAAGGGCCGTCGGATTATCCTGATTTAGCGCTTTGGTTAATGAAAAAAGGTATTGATAGTATTTCTTTGAATCCTGATTCATTGTTAGATACTTGGTTTTTTCTTGCGGATAAAGATTAGTCGTTTATTTTAATGTCTTTAATTTGTTAGGTGGATAATAGATAAAGGCAAAAGAGGAGAAGAGAATTGAGTGATAAGAAAATAATGACGCCAGACTTGTGTGATGAGTACCCTGATTTAGTGCAGGTTTTAGAACCAATGCTAAACACTTACGGTGGTGTCGATGCTTTTGGTGGCGAAATTGTCACAGTAAAGTGTTTTGAAGATAACTCCGTTGTGAAAGAGCAGGTAGGCCTTCCTGGGTATGGAAAGGTCATGGTCGTCGATGGTGGTGGATCAATGCGAAATGCACTCTTGGGTGACATGCTTGCAGAAAAAGCGGCTGAAAATGGCTGGTCGGGTCTAGTGATCTATGGTTGTATTCGTGATGTTGATATTATTCGCCAAACAAAGCTAGGTGTTCAGGCAATGAATACGAATCCACGTAAAACAGAAAAGAGAGGCGTTGGAGATTTAAATATTCCCGTTACTTTTGGTGGCGTTACTTTTGTTCCAGGTGAATATGTTTATGCTGATAATAATGGGGTGATTGTTTCACCCGAAAAGCTATCCATGCCATAGCTAACTGTACTGAATGCAAGGCTGAGTGCCGAGCCTTGCATTCAGTATTCTGAAATACGGCTTAATGGTCTATCGCTAGGATTTCTGTTCCCAGTTGGTACTTCTGGTCGCCTAATTCTGTGCATCGTATAATTTTGATACTGGCGTCTAAAGCAGGAAATGCTTCGTTACTTGAAGGGAGTGTTGTTTTGCAGGTGCTACCTTCCGATACTTCTTCCGTTACTTCAATAAGCATGCCGGTACCACTTAAGTCGCGACAGATTCCCTTTACGTGCTTGCTATTATTATCAAAAGAAAGTGTGATCTCTGTATCGACTTTCATCCGAATGAAATCACGTTTTTCGTCATAAGTACGATATGTCATATTGTTAGCCACGCTGTTCATTGATTCAACACCTCTATCATCTATGGATAAATGCTTCACTCTATATATAAATCTAATTTACTAAAGAGTCAAAGCATCCTAAGTGAATGGTAAGAGTTTGGTAATGATTTTGTGCGGGTAGTCACAGCACTTTACCTATATTTGCATTCATATATTAAGGGTGTTGAATAAGGTTTATGTGCTTATGCCCAACTGTCAGTCTTCTTGGAAGGTCTAATTAAAGGGATTACTAAGGCAATAATGATTCCAAGCGTAACCAGTCCTCCGCCCATTAACATTGTATTTGATTCAGACTTATCTTTAAGGCGCATGTTTTCTGTTTGTAATAATTCTAGTTGGCTTCTAAGTTGTTCATTGCTCTCCCTAAGCTCTCTATTTCGTCGGTCTAGGTTAAGTGCGTTGGATGAAATTGATTTAATGTTTGTAAGTTCTTTGCTGTTTGATGCTAATTCTGTTGACGTTTTTTTAAAATTTTGGTCAAGTGATTTGTGTGCCTTGGTAATTGTACCAAGCTCTTTTTTGAGTTTGATGTTTTCGGTCTTTAAAAGGGATATGTCTTTATTGGCTTTGAGTAAGCGTATTTTTGCGATAGGTGTGCTGGTAAGGTAGCGTGTGGGTAAAAAACCTTCGATTCCACTAGGGGTTCGTATCTTAGAGTACCCAGACTGCTGGCTTTGCTCAATCACCTCTAGTTTTATACCGCTTTTTAAGCCTTTGTGCACAATTCGAAAGCTTGTACCTTCACCGCTTCGTAGAGGGACTAACAGTATGTCATCAATATACATGGATTGAGACCAAACGGTACATGATAATAAGGAAAGAGCGATAATCTGAAAAATCTTGTTCAACATTTTATACCTGATAAAAAATTCATAATATTATGGTGTGAGTTTAAGAAAGTAGCTTAAGGAAGTACTTTTTTAAACGGTTTAACTGACACGCTTTGATAAACGCCTTCTGTCATGTATGGATCATCATTAGCCCATTGTTGAGCGTCTGATAGTGTATTAAATTCGGCAACGACTAAGCTACCAGTGAAACCTGCTTCACCAGGGTCTTCACTATCTATACTAGGGTGAGGTCCTGCTAAAATTAAACGACCTTGGTCTCTGAGAGCTTCTAATCGAGCAATATGCGCAGGTCGTGCCAGCTTTCTTTTGGGTAAACTGTTTATAATATCTTGTGAAATGATGGCGTATAGCATAACGGATCTCATTGGTGAATTATATCTTCGAACTCAAGTCCGGTTAATTGCTTTATCTGTTTGAAAAGATACATCATCGCGTAAATCATGACAATAATACATGGAATGGTAATAACAGGGTAACTGAGTAAATTCATGGTGCCTAATTCATCATTAAAGGCAGCTGTTCCAGAAGGACTTTTAACAATATATTTTGCTAATCCGTAGTTTAATATTGCAGAAAGTAAGAAGGAGCTGGCCAGAATGTAAGTGGCGACTTTGAGTGCTTGCTTGAATAGCGCCTCATTGTTTGATTCTGCTAGCGCAGCATCGACTTTATCGATTTGTAATATTTTATCATTATAAATAAAGGTTTTTACTAAAGGGTAAGGCGTTTTTAAAGAGAAAATCGTTCCGATTGCAATAATGAGTGGTATGCTTGCTTCTTTAATCGCTATGTATTTTGGATCAAGTTCTAGTAAGCCAATACTGCTGGTTAACAAAATACTGATAAACCCTAACGCTGGAATAAATCCAAAACGTTTCTCTTTGTAAAATTGATATATGCCAAAGATTAAAGGGAATGACAAGCCAAGGATTAAAGCATAAACAGGCCCGAGGCTATCTTCTGCACTTAAATACTTGAGAACTACTGTCGGTAAAATGACGCAAATTGCTAACTCTAATAATAAATGGCCAGTTTGAGGTTTTTTGGTCGTGCTATGAGGCATGTTTTTTCCAAAGAATAGTTGAAGCTTCGTTATTAGATGTTGTTTCTGGCTGTAAGTATATGTTGTTATGGTCTGTGATTAAATGAACAGGCATTAAAATTTAATAGAAAGGACAACTTTAAGATGCAACGCTCAAATATAGATCTCCATTGTCATAGTTTAGCTTCTGATGGCGCATTAAGTCCTTCTGATGTTGTGGCCAGGGCTGTAGAGAATGGTGTAACACTTTTGGCGTTAACCGATCATGATACGGTTGAGGGTCAGGCTGAAGCGATGAAGCAGGCTCAGGCTTTAAATATTGATATGGTTTCGGGGATCGAATTGTCATGTGTTTGGGGAAATTCGCTGGTTCATATTTTAGGTTTAAATTTTTCACTTGATGATGGTGTGATGCAAGAGGTCCAAGAAAAGCAGTCGCAAGCGCGTCTTCTTCGTGCTGAAATAATTGCAGAGAAGCTGAAAAAGAAGGGGTTGCCAGACCTGCTTGAATCGGCTAAAAAATTAACGCAGACAGGAATTCCTGGTCGTCCACATTTTTCTGAGGCAATGATTGCTCAAGGGCTTGTGTCTGGCCATAAAGAGGCGTTTAAAAAATATTTGGGGGCTGGTAAAGCCGGTGATGTAAAAAGTGCATGGCCAGACTTATCTGAGGTGCTTTCTTGGATTCATACTGCAAAAGGTGATGCTGTGATTGCGCACCCAAGAAAATACAAAATGAGCCAAACAAAGTTACGAGAATTGATTGCAGATTTTAAAGATGAGGGCGGGGGAGGAATAGAAGTGGTGGTTTCAGGGCAAAGGCAGGGTGAAATTGGCTTAATGAGTGATTTGTGTAATCGTTTTGAATTGAAAGGCTCGATAGGTAGTGATTTTCATACGCCCGATTACCCATGGGCTAATCTAGGATGTATTCCGTCGCTACCTGATTCTGTAGAGCCTATATGGCGAGACTGGGGTTTAGTTGTTTGAGCCTAGTCTGAATGGTAAAATAAAAATATGTCGACAAGTTGCTCGGGAATAATTTCTTCAAATTGTGACATTAACTTATCATTCTTGAGGATGTCCTGAAACTCGTTAGAATCAAATAATCCTGATAGTGCCATTATGGGTAATAATAATTCGGCAGCAACATCTTCACCTTTTCCAAACCAAGATTTCTCATGAAAGAAAAAGCCTTCCATAAAGCCAATACACCAACTTTCTAAGGAGGCTTCGTAATGAGCTTCCTCCTCATAGAAGGGTAATGAAATTTCTTCACCCAAATTTAACTCTTCTAACAGCTCCTTGCTAATTTGTTCAACGCAGTAGTTGAAATGACTTAGCTGGTCTTGGTTGAATTGGGTGGGTTGATTACCAAATACAATAGATTGCATGGTCTCAAGTTTGATAGAAATTGGGCCAAAAATAGCAGCAGAAACAAGGCCGTGTAGGCCAAAATAATCAAGCGCTTCTTCTTCAAGATCCTCTGAGAAGAGTAGGTCTTCAAGTTTTTCTATGTCTTGTTCTGAAAGTGCCATAGGAGGGTCGCTATGCTTTGAGATGAGTAGAGCTAAAGGGGTGTTATCCCTTTATATTAATTCGCCTTTTATAGCGTGTGAAATACACACTGTAAAAGGCGATTTTGCATTAGCTTATACAAACTAATGCTTTTTGAACATCACTTTGAGTGATTTTAAGCGTTTTCATTGCCTTCAGAGGACGGTGCTGCGGTAGCAGTTTTTGATTCAACCTTAACTTCAGGCTTTGCTGGCGCTTTCGATTCGATCTTAACTTCAGCTTTTACTGGTGCTTTCGGTTCAGCCTTAACTTCAGCTTTCGGTTCGATCTTAGCTTCAACTTTTTCGATAGGCGCTACAGCTGCTTCTGTTGCTTTAGGCGCTTTTTCTTTTGGTGTTGTAGTTTTGTCGGTTGACGCTTTGTTGTCTGCTCTTGGGTCGTTGTGAGCTCTTGAAGCTGCAGGCTTTCGTCTTCTGGTATTGCGTTTTACTGTTTCACCTTTACTTGGTTCATCTTTTTTCTCTTGAGCTGGCTTTTTAGCTTCTGTTTCTCTCTGGGTGCTAGCGGGTTTAGCTTCGTTTGTTGCAGGTACTTTCGTCTCTGTTTTAGCTGCTATGCTTGGCTTCGTTTCCAGTGTTTCTTTGGGGGTGCTCGGTTCAGTCGTTGTGCTTGTTTCATCACTGGCTGTTTCCGACTTAGCGGTATTTCCTGTTCGCTGTTGACGATTGCGGCGTGGATTTCTGGTTCTAGGTCTACGCGTATTCGTCTTTTGAATGTCACTTGAAGCTTCTGTTTCTTCTGTAGAGCTATTATCTTCCACTACTTCTACTTTGGCTTCTGTTTTTGCATCAGAGCTTGGTGGTGCGACTCTTTGTGGTGCAGCTACAGGTGAAGTAGGATAGATTTCTAATTTCTCAGGGGGCGCTTTTATTTCATTAACTATCTTTTTAGGCTCGGGGTTTGTGTTTGTTTTAGGTACGGTAACAACAATGTCGGCCTCTGGCTTAGTTTGAGTCTTTTCAACTAATGCTGCAGGTTTGTGTTTGTCTTCAAACTTCTTAGCTTGATGGCCACCATTTCGATTACGTCTTGGGTGCTGATTAGCAGACTTTGACTCGTGTGAAGGAGGGGTTTTACGATCTCTTGATTGGTCGGAAGGCTTTCGCTCGTTTCTGTTTCTGTTAGTGTTGCGATCTTGATTCTGGTTTGTTTGACGGTTGTCTGAATCGTTTCTGTTCCGGGTATCGCTTGAGTTACTGCTTCGGTTTTGCTGTGATACTTTTTGATCACCTTGGCCTTGGCGAGGCCCTCTGTTTCCTTGGTTTCGTGAACCTTGTCTATTGTTCTGCTTATTACTCTGTTGATTGCTTTTTTGCGAACGTTGGGTTTGGCGAACAGGCGCTTCCTTTGCGACGCTTGAAGCTTTTTCATCATTGCTAAACATGGCGGATAGCTTAGATGTGATTCGTTTCATTAAGCCAGATTCTTCAGTTGTATTTGAAGTCTTGCTACTTGTCACTTGTTGGTTTGTAGTTGTTGCGCTTGTAGCTGCTGTAGTTGAAGGGGCAGGTTTTGCGTGTGTGATTGATTTAACAGCAGCTTCTTCACGAACAAACACTTTTTTTGGTGTTGCGGCACTTGGTGTAATTTCTTTTCTTTCTGGTTTGAGTGTGTAACTCGCTTTATCATCACTTTGTTCAGCTTCGTCATCACGGATGCGGTTTAGCTCATAATGAGGTGTATCCATGGCTTCGTTTGGAATAATGATAACGCGTACAGATTGCTGTTTTTCAATGTCAGAAATTTGTTTACGCTTTTCATTTAATAGGAATGTCGCGACTGAAACAGGGAGGATAGCCTGTACTTCTTTTGTTTTATCTTTAGTCGCTTCTTCATACATGATGCGCATGATAGACAGTGCTAGTGATTCAATGTCACGAATAGTGCCTTGACCGCTACATCTGGGGCAAACTTCAGAGCGTGTTTCACCTAAAGACGGGCGTAAGCGTTGGCGTGACATTTCAAGTAAGCCGAAACGAGAGATCTTTCCAACTTGAACGCGAGCACGGTCAAGCTCAAGTGATTTCTTCATGCGGTTTTCAACATCGCGCTGGTTTTTGCTAGGGCCCATATCGATAAAGTCTATAACAACTAATCCGCCCATATCGCGTAAACGTAATTGGCGTGCGATTTCTTCAGCCGCCTCAAGGTTTGTTTGAAGTGCTGTTTCTTCGATATCGCTACCTTTTGTTGCTCTAGCAGAGTTGATATCAATTGAAACTAAAGCTTCGGTAGGGTCTATGACAATTGACCCGCCTGAAGGTAATGTTACTTCACGTTGAAAAGCTGTTTCAATTTGAGACTCAATTTGATAGCGATTAAATAAAGGTGTCTCATCTTGATAGAGTCTAATTTTGCTTTCGTACGCTGGCATAACTGAGCGTACGAAATTCAGAACGTCTTCGAAAACTAGTGGTGCATCAACAAGTACCTCTCCGATATCTTGTCTCAGATAATCGCGGATAGCACGTATGATGACATTGCTTTCTTGGTAAATGAGGAAAGGCGCAGGGCGGTCTTTAGAGGCGCTAGTAATAGATTCCCAGAATTGAAGTAAATAATCTAAATCCCATTGAAGATCTTCTGTTGAGCGACCAACGCCAGCAGTACGTACAATGACACCCATATTCTTTGGGGTCTGTAGGCCAGACATAGCATCCTTTAAATGGCTGCGTTCATCGCCTTCGATTCGGCGTGAAATACCGCCAGCACGGGAATTGTTAGGCATTAATACAAGGTATCGGCCTGCTAGGCTTATGAAGGTTGTTAGTGCTGCGCCTTTATTGCCACGCTCTTCTTTGTCAACTTGAACAATTACTTCTTGGCCTTCGCGTATTGCTTCGCGAATATTAACGCGACCTTTTCCTGCTGCAGGATTGAAATATTCTTTAGAAATTTCTTTTAACGGTAAGAATCCGTGGCGTTCAGCGCCAAAATCGACAAATGCAGCTTCAAGGCTAGGCTCGACGCGTGTAATTCTGCCTTTATAAATATTTGATTTTTTTTGTTCTCTCGAGCCTGCTTCAATATCCAGATCGTAGAGCTTTTGGCCGTCAACAAGAGCGACGCGTAATTCTTCGCTTTGGGTTGCGTTAATGAGCATTCTTTTCATGTAAGTTTTCCAGTTAGTGCTGGAAAGCGACAATAAAGAGTAAACAGAAGAATGGACGAAGGCGGTGCAAAATAGCTGTCGACTTTTGAAATTACCTAAAAGTTCGATAATAGCTATTTATATTAGTAAGCGATTACTTACCATATAAGCATTTTTGCTTTCTATCTCAGTTTTCGTAGCTATAACTGGGTCTTATTGCATCGTAAACTTATACGTGCAGCCTAGTGACGCTACGAAGATATGTAAATTTACTGGTTTGTGCTTAATCTATTATTAAGCAGTCGTGGTAAATTAGACATACGGGCTTTAAATTCTGTTTTCTTAATGCGGCTTTCCACGCATTTAATTTATCTTTCATGTCATAAAATGATTAATGAAAGAATTATAATTTTTCTGTGATCAGTTTGATGAGGCTTGTAAAGCGAGTGTTTTGATTAACAGCTCTAAAGTACCCAAAATGTTAAATCACAGTATTAAAAAAGTAATAACGTGGCAACGTTGTTAGTCTGATCGCTATATTTTTCTATATTTTTCTATATTGTTTTAATTCTATTTTTTTGTTGCTATGCAACTTGCCATGCTTTCGGTATTTCTCAATTATTGTGCTGCCGGCGTCTGTTTCCGCTCAGCTTCCTCTAAAAAGAAGTAATTTCTAGTACTATTCAGTACACTCATTTGGCACAATAATGCCGGAATATAGCAGTTAATGTGAAGTGCAGCAAATTATCAGTGCGAATAAGTCCTTTTAAATCATGAATTGAAACGAGATATGAACGTAAAAAAAACGCAAAAGAACAGAAAAAACAAGTCTCGTATTACTGTCCCTTCGTCAGTAGTGAAAAAACGTGGTAATAATACCAGGCTCGAAAGAAAAAATGACCGGCCTGAAACGCGTGGTGCTCGGGTAGATAGAGAAACCGGAGGGGCGAATTCTCAGCAGTCTAGTGAGGAGAATGAGCGGGACGTCAATGTGTCAGAAAACGGCAGTGATATTCCTCAAGTAAAGTTTGTTACTGTGACCGAAAAGAATGAAACCCAACGCGTTGATAATTTTCTGATTACTCAGCTGAAAGGTATTCCTAAATCGAAGATATATAAAATTATTCGTAAGGGTGAGGTGCGAATCAATAAAAAACGATGCAAGCCTGAAAGTAAATTGGTTTTAGGTGATATTGTTCGTATCCCACCTGTTTTTGGTCTTGCGCAGGCAAGTGAGACAGGCAAAGTAAGTAAATCTTTAACTTCGTATCTAGATACGGCTGTTATATTTGAAGATAAATGTTTGCTAGTAATTAATAAACCTTCTGGTTTGGCTGTTCATGGTGGAAGTGGTATTCATATGGGGTTGATAGAAGCGTTACGTACGCGGTATCCCGAAACGCAATTTTTAGAGCTTGTTCATCGACTAGATCGAGATACGTCGGGATGCATCCTAATAGCGAAATCACGCTCAGCTTTGCGTAATCTGCATGAGCAGTTTAGAGAGGGGAAGGTTAATAAAATTTATCACTTGGCTGTTTATGGAAATTGGCCAAAGAATAGAAAGTTTGTTGATGTGCCGCTTAAACGAAGTGAGATGCAGTCGGGAGAGCGAGTTGTATTGGTTCACCAAGATGGTAAGCCGAGTCAAACGCGTTTTAGAACCTTAAGTAGTTCTGAACATTTTTCTTTAATGGAAGCGAAGCCTCTTACTGGTCGTACTCATCAAATAAGAGTACATGCTTTGTTTTCAGGGTGTCCTCTTGTTGGTGATGTTAAATATTTAGCGCGTGATAAAGAAGATTTTTACGGGATGGAAAAGTCTCGTTTGATGCTACATGCAAAAGCGATACACTTTACTCATCCTAAAAGTGATGAAGTGGTCAGTTTTGAAGCGCCCTATGATGATGTGTTTAAAGTCAGTTTAAAGATGATGTCGTTGAGTGAGCAATCTCATTCGGAAAATGTTAATAAAATAGTATAGTTGATAGGTTTTGGTCATTATGAATAGGCAGTATGAAGTTGTTGTGTTTGATTGGGATGGCACTTTAGTTAATTCAGAGGCGCATATTGTTTCAAGTATCGAGTATGCTGCGCGGGCTGTTGGGCTGCCTATGCTTAGTTATGATGTTATCAAGGACATTATTGGTTTAGGGATGCGAGAGGCGTTACTTGTTTTGTATCCTGAACTGACGGATGAGCAAATACTCGTGCTTAGGAAACATTACTCTCATTTCTTTTTTAGCAAAGATATTGATCAAACAATGCTGTTTGATGGAGTGTTGGAAACATTAGGTCAATTGCAGTCATCTGGTTTAAAGCTTGCTGTTGCAACCGGTAAAAGTAGAAATGGTCTTGATAAAGCGCTCGAGGCGACAGGGCTTAAGTCCTATTTTGATATTGAACGTTGTGCCGATGAAACACGATCTAAGCCTGACCCTATGATGCTTACTCAAATTTCTGAGCATTTCGCGTTACCACCAGCAAAAATGTTTTTAGTTGGCGATACTGAGTACGACTTAGAGATGGCAGCACGATTTGGGATGGATTCCGTTGGTGTTAGTTATGGTGTGCACGATGTTACTAGACTCAATAAACATAAGCCGCTTAGAATAGTCGGACATATTTCAGAAATATTAGCCTTAATTTAAATTAGTCTGTTAGGAGTAGAGCTTGGATTCAAATAATCAATCATCCAAAGAGTGGAAGTTAATTGAAAAGACAATGTTGCAGCTTGGTGTTGAGCAGCGTCGATCACGTCGCTGGGGTGTGTTTTTTAAGGTATTAACTTTCGGTTATTTATTCGCATTACTATTTATTATGGCTGATAGTTTTGGTGATAAAAAAGTGGGTGATGCTGAAACATTTACTGCACTAGTTGATTTGCGTGGTGTGATAGCTGCAAGTGAAGAGGCGAGTGCAGACTATTTAGTAACAGGGTTAAGGGCTGCGTTTGAGGCGGAAGGTACTAAGGCTGTTATTTTGAGAATTAATAGTCCGGGTGGTAGTCCTGTTCAGTCAGGTTATGTTTATGATGAGATTAAGCGGCTTCGTGTGCTTTATCCTGATACACCATTATATGCAGTGATAAGTGATATAGGTGCTTCGGGTGCTTATTATATCGCAGCCGCGGCGGATCAAATTTATGCAGATAAAGCGAGTTTAGTCGGGTCTATTGGTGTTGTTGCTTCTGGTTTTGGGTTTGTAGGTACGATGGAAAAATTAGGTGTAGAACGACGGCTATATACATCGGGTGTTAATAAGGCTTTTTTAGATCCTTTCAGTAAAGAAAAAGATAGTGAAGTACAGTTTTGGAATGGGGTGCTGAATAAAACGCATGAGCAGTTCATCGCCAAAGTAAAAGAAGGTCGAGGTGATCGTCTTCATATTGATGAAGATACTTTTAGTGGTTTGATCTGGAATGGAGAGCAGGCATTGGAAAAAGGCTTTATTGATGGTTTAGGTAGTAGTGGTTATGTGGCGCGTGAAATCGTGGGCGTGGCTGAAATTGTTGACTTTACGCCTCAGCCTGATCCGTTTGAGCGTTTTACTAAAACATTGGGTATGGCGGCAGGTAATGCTATGGCGAGTGTTTTAAATATTGGCGGTTTCTCAATGCGCTAATGATTTAAGGTTTTCACTTTTACGGGGTTTTAAGTGAGGGTGTGTTTATAAAATAAACACGCCTTCGTTTTCTAGCATTGTAATTAGTTTTATTAGTGGTAGGCCAATGAGTATGTTGGGGTCATCGCCGCTTATTTTTTCAAATAAGGCAATGCCTAGGCTCTCCATTTTAAAACCACCTGCGCAGTCAAAGGCGGGTTCTCGATCAACGTAATGCGTGATTTGTTGTTCGTTTAAATTTCTAAACTTTGTTTCATAGCGCTCAACTGAGGTTTGGCATTTATTTGTTTTGCTGTTTAATAGGCAAAGGCTTGTATAAAAGTAAGCGCTTTTGCCTTGGCAGCTCATAAGTTGTTCAATTGTGTTGGCTCTGGTTTTTGGTTTATGGAGCTGTTTAGAATCTAGGCAGGCAACTTGATCTGAGCCGATAATTAGGGTGTTTGGGTGATTGTTTGCGATGGCGATTGCCTTTTCGGTCGCTAATCTTTTAGCTAAGTCTGTGAATGTTTCATTCTCATGTTGTGTTTCGTCAATGTTGGGCGAAACGCATTTGAAATGGGGTATTATTTTAGATAATAAGTGTTTTCGATAGGTGCTGGATGAGGCAAGGATAATGTTCATAATGGCTTGCTAGTAGGTTCTTTCCGGGATGATGTTTGCATAATATTGTGAATTATAGTCGGATTGTTAAGAACTATTTAGAAGAATATGAAAAATTAGTGTATTTCCTTTGACAATACGGGGTCACGGCCCTAGAATTGCGCGATTATGTCTGAACACACACTGCCTAAGACGATTGACCCTCTTAAATACGCGGATCAAAACAAGATTCTAGAGGGAAGTCTATCAATTAAATTGATGCCGAGACTAGCTGAACTGCTTGTTGATGCGCATGGCTCCGTGGAAGCAAAATTAGAGTTTGATCGAGATGCACAAAATTATCGTGTCTTGAATGGTAAAATAGATGCAACGTTAACATTGTTATGTCAGCGTTGTTTACATCCAGTAGCGAAACCAATTGAATCTCAGTTTTCTTTGGGAATGGTGTTTACGGATGAACAAGCTCAAAATTTGCCGCGTGCATATGAACCTTTACTTGTAGGTCTCGATAATTTAGAGATTGCAGATGTAATTGAAGAAGAATTAATACTTAGCTTGCCAATGTTTGCTTATCATGATGAATGTCGTAATAAGCATGCTCCAGAAGCTGAGAGTGATGATTTTGAAAAAGGTGAAAAAAAAGAAAACCCTTTTGACGTATTGTCAGCATTAAAAGTAAAAAATTGAAATTTATAAAACGTAAGTAAAGCTGTGTTTACATGGCTTTGAATTGAATTATATGCCCTTGGGAGAGCAATATGGCTGTTCAAAAAAGTAAAAAAACCCGTTCAAGACGTGGTATGCGTCGTTCACACGATTCATTGACTGCTGCAACATTATCTGTAGATCCAACTAGTGGTGAAAAGCATTTGCGTCACCATATTACTCCTGACGGTTTTTACCGTGGTAAAAAAGTAATAGAGCTAGCTGAAGACTAAAAAAGATGAGTGCAGCGATCACCATTGCAATTGATGCAATGAGTGGAGACGAAGGTCCTGAGATCGTCGTTCCTGCTGCGTTAGCTTTTCTTCAGAAAAACAAAACCTTCGACATTATTTTGGTGGGTAACCAAGATAAGTTGGAGGCTTTGCTGCTTCTGAATTCTATAAATACCGCTCAAGAAAAATCATTAAACCCCTCGTCAGATCAATCTTCAGATAATCCTTCAATTACAATTGTTCATGCAGCGACTGTGGTAGCTATGGATGAGCGACCTTCTCGTGCACTTAGAAAAAAACGAGACTCATCGATGGCGATTGCTTTAGAGTTGGTGCGTGATGGTCGAGCTGATGCATGTGTTAGTGCTGGTAACACTGGGGCTTTAATGATGTTGGGGCGTTCAATTTTACGAATGTACCCTGGTATAGATCGGCCTGCGATTACAAAACTATTTCCATCTCAAGGCGGTGGTTGTTTTGTGTTAGACCTTGGTGCAAATGTAGATAGTTCATCTGAACATTTATTACAATTTGCGTTAATGGGACAATTGTTAGCACAAACGATTAAGAAAGTAGATAAACCAAGAGTCGCTTTACTAAATGTGGGTGGCGAAAGTATGAAAGGCAATGAGCAAGTTCGTCTTGCTGCAACACTCATAGAGGAGTGTGAGGCAGTTAATTATGTTGGGTTTGTAGAAGGTGGGGATATCTTTCGGTCTGTTGCAGATGTGATTGTTTGTGATGGCTTTGTCGGGAATGTCGCACTGAAAAGTGCTGAAGGCGCGGTTCAAATTATTCTTAGTGGTGTTAAAGCGTTTTTTACAGAGACATGGTATAAAAAATTAATAGGGCGCTTATTATTGCCTTGGTTAGCAAAAAGTTTAAAGCAGTTAGATCCTGAAACTCATAATGGTGCGATCTTTCTTGGCTTGCAGGGCGTGCTAGTCAAAAGTCATGGTAACGCCTCATCTGCATCGTTTGAGCATGCAATTGATCTTGCTGCTAAAGAAGCGCAGGCCAATCTTCCAGCATTAATAAATAGCCAACTCGAAGAAGTGTTGTTCTAATTTAAAAGTCTAAAAGTGACTACTTTCATTTAGATATAAATATCATTGAGCTTTGGGTAAATTCAGGCTTCAGTGTAGAGGAGTTATTCATGAAAACTGTATTTATGTTTCCTGGTCAGGGATCTCAAAGTATTGGGATGATGGCAAGTTTATTAGAAGAGTTTGAAGTAGCGCGACAAGTGTTCGATGAGGCGTCTGAAGCGATTGGGGTTGATCTGAAAGAGATTGCCTTGCACGGGCCTGAAGATCAAATCAATCAGACCGCGATCACACAACCGATTGTACTCGCGGCAAGTATTGCTATGTGGCGTGTTTGGGAATCACAAACCGACTTTAAGCCTGACTTTGTTTGTGGTCATAGTTTGGGGGAGTATTCAGCGCTTGTTGCAAGTGGTGTACTGGAATTAAAAGATGCGGTTCGTTTGGTTCACCTTCGCGGGAGTCTTATGCAGGATGCTGTGCCGATGGGGGAAGGGGGAATGGCGGCGATTCTAGGTTTAGATGAAGCCTCTGTTGAATTAGCATGTGAAGAAGCTGCTCAAGGTAGCGTAGTAGCTGCGGCGAATTATAATTCGCCAGGGCAGGTTGTTATTTCTGGCGCTTCTGAAGCTTTAGAGCGAGCAATGATAATCGCAAAAGAAAAAGGCGCTAAACGAGCTGCCAAGTTACCTGTTAGTGTGCCTTGTCATTGCGACTTATTAAAGCCAGCAGGAGAGTCGTTAGCGCAAGAGATGGAAAAAATTTCGTTTAATCCATTGCTGATTCCGATTGTGCAAAATGTAAACGCGACAGAAGTTTCTGATTTGTCAGTTTTAAAATCTAATTTACTGGCGCATCTTCATCGGCCTGTTCTTTGGTCGCAATCTATTACAGCGCTAGCGAAAAATGGTGCGCAAACCTTTATTGAATGTGGTCCAGGGAAAGTGTTAACCGGGTTAAATAAGCGAATAGATAAAACTGTTAAAACCATGAATATGAATGATTCGGCCAGTATGGATAAGGTTTTAGCAGAAATTGCATAATAATAACGAAATTTTGAATGTAATTGAGATAGTATTTAAAAATAAAAATTTATGAACTTAAAGAGAATAAAGCATGTCCATTGAAAAAAGAGTTGCTCTCGTTACTGGTGCAAGTAGAGGTATTGGTCAGGCGATTGCAAAAGAGCTCGCAGCAGATGGGTCTTTGACTGTTATTGGTACCGCGACGACAGAAGCAGGTGCTTCATCTATTTCTCACTACTTCTCTAAGTGGGGGTTAGATGGCGACGGTATTGTAATGGATGTATCGGATCCAGTGTCGGTAGAAGAAGGTGTTAAGCAGGTAACACAAGCTTATGGTGCACCCTTGATTTTAGTGAATAACGCTGGCGTTACGCGTGATACTTTAATGCTTAGAATGAAAGAAGATGACTGGGGTGATGTAATCAACACCAACCTAAATTCTGTGTATCGTGTGTCTAAGGCGGTGTTACGGGGGATGACCAAAGCGAGGTGGGGTAGAATTATTAATATTAGCTCTGTTGTTGCGCAAATGGGAAATCCGGGGCAGGCTAATTACTGTGCTTCAAAAGCCGGCATCGAAGGATTTAGTCGTTCGTTGGCTCAAGAAATTGGTAGTCGTGGTATTACTGTAAACTCTATCGCGCCAGGTTTTATTGAAACCAGTATGACGGATGATTTGGCCGAAGATGTAAAATATAGAATGTTGGAGGGCGTGCCGATGAAACGATTAGGGCAGCCAGAAGAAGTCGCCTCGTTGGTAGGATTTCTCGCTTCAAATAAAGCGAGTTATATCACGGGTGAAACGATTCATGTCAATGGCGGAATGTTTATGGGCTAAGCTGTGAATGCTGTTCAAAGTAAGACTGGCCAAAATACAGCTTTTGTTTGGCCTTAATTGTGTTTTTTGCAGCTTGTTTACCGCTTAGGATTCATCTAGACTACCCGAATTAGGTATTTAGAAAAGTGCCGGTATAGTTTAATGTCGGTGTGTGGAATTTTTTACAGTAGATAAAGTGAACAAAGAGAGTAAAATATGAGTACTGTTGAAGAACGTGTTAAGAAAATTGTTTGTGAGCAACTTGGTGTTAAAGATACTGAAGTTCAAAACACCTCATCGTTTGTTGAAGACTTAGGTGCAGATTCTCTTGATACTGTTGAACTAGTCATGGCGCTTGAAGAAGAATTTGAAACTGAAATTCCTGACGAAGATGCAGAAAAGCTCTCTACTGTTCAAGAAGCGATTGATTTTATTATTGCGAATCAGTAAGTCAAAGATAGAAAATATTAAAACCGTCCTCTGTTAAGCTTTGGGCGGTTTTTTTTTGCGACGCTAGTTAGGGATAATTTTACTAGGAGTACTTAAGCACTGTTCAATGTATGCAGCAGTGGTCAAGTGTTGCAAAGGCGATAAAGATTGGTAATCCGTAATGCTTACGATAAGCAATACTTAGTTTAATTGAGGTTAGAAGTATGTCAAAAAGGCGCGTTGTTGTGACAGGAATGGGAATGTTGTCTCCTGTCGGAAATACTGTTGCGGAGTCTTGGGAAAGTGTCATTAATGGCCAAAGTGGCATTGGTGAAATTACACGCTTTGATACGGAAGGCTTTGGCGTCAAAATTGGCGGGCAGATTTCTAACTTAGAAATTACTGATTATATCGATAAGAAAGATGCGCGTCGTATGGATGTATTCATGCAGTACGGCATGGTTGCTTCGATACAAGCAATACAAGATGCAGGCATTGCTGACTTAAGTCTTGAGAAAAAAGTGAGAGTAGGTGTTGCGTTTGGCTCTGGTATAGGTGGAATTGAAACGATCGAGTCGGTTAGGGATACTTATGTTAAATCTGGGGCTCGTCGTGTTTCACCTTTCTTTGTTCCAAGCTCCATCATTAATATGATTGCCGGTAATGTCGCGATTAAGTATGGGTTTAAGGGGCCAAATATCGCTTTGGTAACTGCATGTACAACAGGCACGCATAATATAGGCTATGCAGCGCGTACAATCGCTTATGGCGATGCTGATGTGATGGTTGCTGGCGGTGCTGAAATGGCGACAACTCCGGGTGCTATGGCAGGCTTCTCGAATGCCAAAGCATTATCAACACAGAATGATGAACCCAAACAAGCGAGTCGTCCTTGGGATAAAGCGCGCGATGGTTTTGTATTATCTGATGGCGCTGGGGCGTTGGTATTAGAAGAACTTGAGCATGCAGAGGCTCGTGGTGCCACAATCTATGCAGAGCTGACAGGCTTTGGTATGAGCGATGATGCTCATCATATTACTTCGCCTATAGAAGATGGTTCTGGTGCGCGTATTTCAATGGAAAATGCACTGAAGGATGCTAATTTACAAGCTGAAAATATCGACTATATTAATGCTCATGGTACTTCGACACCGTTAGGTGATGTGGCAGAGTGTAAAGCGATCACGGACTTATTTGCAGCGTCTAATGAAAATATATTAGTGAGTTCAACTAAATCTATGACAGGGCATTTATTAGGCGCAGCGGGTGCTATTGAAGCAATATTTTCCATCAAAGCGATTAATGATCAAATAGCACCCCCAACAATTAACTTAGATAACCCAGAAGAAGGGTGTGACCTTGATTTTGTTGCCCATAAAGCAAGACCGGCGAAAATTAAGGCATCATTATCGAATTCATTTGGTTTTGGTGGCACCAATGGTACATTAATATTTCAAGCATATTCGGAAAAGTAATTTTCAAACTGTGCTTTAATAGATTTTGATGTATATACCAAGGGATAGATAACGTTACACTGGGCGCTATGATTTAAAAATAATTCCCTCGATTACAATATATAGTTAAACCTATAGAAGGCAACTAGTGAATAGAAAATCCCACATCACATTAGTTAATGGTATCGAAACCTCAGCATTAACCATTGCTGATCGCGGGTTAGCTTATGGTGACGGTTTGTTTGAAACCATGCGTGTCGTGGCGGGAAAAATTCCATTACTTAAATTGCACTTGGAGCGGTTTGAACGTGGTGTTCAGTGTCTCAAGTTAGGGGCACCTAAAACATTAAGGCGAGAATTTAAAAAAACAGTTGAACAAGTACTTTCACAGCTAGCAGATAACAACTTAACAGATAATGCCCTAGTAAAGGTTATGGTGACCCGAGGGTGTGGCGGTATAGGATATTTACCGCCAGATAAGGCTGATTGTACGTTTGTATGTCAGGCATTTAATCTACCGGAATACCCTTCCGAATATAGTAAGAAAGGCATTCAGGTTAAAATTATCAAGCACCGTTTACCTAGTCATCCTCCTTTAGCTGGAATTAAACATTTAAATCGACTCGACCAAGTCTTGGCATCACAAGAATTGAATGGTGAACAAGAAGGGTTGGTGTTTGACCAAAACAATCATCTTATTGAAGGCCTAAAGAGTAATGTTCTGGTATTTGAAGGGCGTCAAGTGCTAACGCCCTCATTAGAGCAGTGTGGGGTTCAAGGCACATTAAGGCAGTATTTGATTGAGCATGCAAAAGGGCTTGGTTTTGAAATCAACGTGGGGGAAATCGATATAGATCGCTTAAAGTCAGCAGATGGTATATCGATGATTAATAGCGTGTTTGGCTTATGGCCTATTTTAACGATACGTGACTCTGACGGTGAGCATCAAAAATTTGAACGACATAATAAATGTAAAACGATTCAACAATATTTAAGTAAACAGCTAGGGTTCTAATTTCTTCCGTGACAAAAATTCGTATTATATCTATTTTTATTCTTACATTACTCTTTTCAATGATGGCTTGCTTTTTGTTTTATCAAAGTGAATTGAAGTCTCCTTTGAATTTACCGTCCTCCAATATGGTTATTGAAATCAATAAAGGCGACTCACTGAATAAAGTACTGATGAAATTAACGCAGATGGACGTATTATCTTCACCACTTGTAGCGAAGATCTATGCGCGAGAGAAAAAACTTGCCAACCAAATAAAAACAGGTGAGTTCTTATTAAAAAATAATGTCACGATTCCCGCCTTATTTGAGTTAATAACCTCTAATCAACAAATCAGCTATAACATTCAATTTATCGAAGGCTCAACGTTTAAGCAGGTTAAACGAGTATTATCGTCGTCGCCTAAACTAATTCATCTCCTTAATGGTAAGTCAGATGCTGAAATTCTAAAAGCGCTCAACCTTGGGGCTTCAATTCAACATTTAGAAGGTCAGTTTTATCCAGATACATATACTTTTCGTAAAAATGATTCGGATATCGGGATTCTAAAGCGTGCTCATCAGCGACTGCAGGGGATTTTGATGGAAGAGTGGCAAAATAAAGATAAGAGTTTACCGTTAGAAACATCTTATGATGCTTTGATTCTGGCATCGATTATTGAAAAGGAAACAGGAGCAGCGCATGAGCGGAGTGAAATTTCAGGCGTGTTTATTCGCCGGTTAAACAAGAATATGCGTTTGCAAACTGATCCAACCGTTATTTATGGTTTAGGTGAACGTTATAAGGGAAATTTGACGCGAAAGCACCTAAAGGAAAAAACGGCATACAATACGTACCGAATGAAAGGCTTGCCACCGACACCGATAGCGATGGTAGGGCGGGATGCGATTCATGCTGCAGTTCACCCAAAAGTGGGGCGAAGTTTATACTTTGTTGCGAAAGGGGATGGCACACATCAGTTCTCTGAGACAATTCATGCGCATAATAAAGCGGTGCGTAAGTATCAGTTAAAGCGTCGAGCGGGTTATCGCTCAACGCAATAATGAAACTATTGAGTAAATGGTTGTCTAGCAAAAACTTTTTTGAAATACATAAAAACTTAATTTAGCAGGTGTATCGTGAAGCGCGGTTTATTTATAACCATCGAAGGTGGCGAAGGGGTGGGAAAATCCACCAATATTGAATTTATAAAAGCAACTTTGGAAGCTCGAGGTGTTCAATGTATTATTACTCGAGAGCCAGGTGGCACGCCTTTAGCAGAAGAAATTCGTGAAGTGCTTATTAAAAACCGCGATGAGCAAGTTGTGACAGAAACGGAGCTATTGTTAATGTTTGCAGCTAGAGCCCAGCATTTACACCAAAAGATTTTACCAGCATTGAAAGCGGGCACATGGGTAATCTCTGATCGATTTACTGATGCCACTTACGCTTATCAGTCAGGTGGACGGGGAGTGCCAAGTGAGAAAGTCGCATTATTAGAGAATTTTGTTCAGGGAGATGTACGGCCTGATTTAACGCTGTTACTTGATGCGCCAATCGAAGTTGGTATGGCGCGTGCGAAAAATCGGGGTAAATTAGACCGTTTTGAAGAAGAGGCTACTGAATTCTTCAATAATGTGCGTGATAATTATTTGAACAGAGCTAAAGCAGAGCCTGATCGTTTCAAAATAATTGATGCGACTCAGGCCTTAGAGCTTGTGCAGGCTGATATTTCGAAGGCTTTAGCTGATAACCTAAAGCCCATTTAAAATCATCTGGTAACTCGCTTGTAACAGGGTTAGCGGGAAGGGTACCGTTTTGTTCAAAGCGATCGAATAACCAGCCTGCGATTAATGCGATGACCATCGATAGCGCGATAAACGATAAAGTCCACTCCCAAGCAATCAAGGCAATCATGATGAGTGCGAGTGAAATTGAATTCCACGGGCTGGCAATAAAAAATGCTATGATTTGGCCTAGGCTAGCTCCCTTGCGTCGTAACTCCATGCCTATCATTAGTTGCCATGTCTGCATAAATCCAGTATTTCGCCTGCTAGGGTGCGCGCCATAAGTCTTTCACTGTGCCGTCTTTGCCTAATATAGGCATTATGAATTCTTATGGGATTCTACTAAGTACCCCCACAAAGAATATGGCTAACACCACACTCCCACACATGGTGTTGATAAGCTCATGTACACAATAGCTAATCACTCCGTACCATGCATTATGGTAAGGATCTGTAAAAGCGAGCGTGTAAAAAACCATCGGTTTTGCTAAACAGCTCCATAAAAACCAATCTGTCTTTATCGTGGAAGTATCGCAGCAACTACTTGTCGCTAGGCTGCTATCCACCTTATCTGAATGGCCGCTTGTTTGCGTGCTTTTGTTCTCTGGTTTCTTGTTTAATTGGTAATCTGACCGCTAGGGTTAATCGTTTAATCAGTGAAACGATCAAGAATTGCGCAGTGTGGGTCTTCATCTGACTGACATTGCGAAGCTAAATCGAGCAGGCAGGTATGCATTAGTTTGAGCTCTTCAATTTGTTTCGCTACCAAATCAGCTTTCTCAAGCACAAGTTCTTTTACCTGATGGCTTTGCCGGCCCGAGTTATTGAACAAATCTAAGAGTTGGCGACACTCATCGATGTTAAAGCCTGTTTTACGGGCACGTTGAACAAATCTCAATTGTTCTACGCCTTTTTCAGAATATTGTCGGTAGCCGTTATCAGAACGAGTTGCAGGCGCAATCAGTTCGATCTGTTCGTAATAACGAATGGTTTTCGTATTTAAGCCAGTAAGCTTAGAAACAGTACCAATATTCATAATACCTGACCTTTAAAGTGGTGCTTTTGAGGTGTGACCAACTTAGTGATTAAGTTAATCTTAAACCTTATAGTTAGTGTAAGGTCAATAAAAACACAAAAAAAGATCGAATAACTTTGGATTGAATGTTTTTGGCAGGAGGTGCTTAGAGTTTTAAGAAAGAGGTGCTAGGGTGTAAAAGTCTGAATTAGACCTGCTCTTTGAAAAGTTGGCCGCTACTATATCAGGCAACAGCTCAAATATTCGTCAGTCTCGAATGTTCTACTTTAAGCCTCTGGGGTCGTGGGAGGCTGATGGTGAAAGTACAAAAGCGATACATTTTAGATAAAGAGTGTTTGATTGATCTCTAATGAGCTTAAAGAAAGGAGCGCTTCAGCCTGTGATTTCAACGCTTGATATGTGGAACTAAAATTTATTTATATCTATTTAAAATTTTTTAAAGCCATGTAAAAAGGGTGTAAGCCATGTCTCAAACTAGGCGTTACAATAGAGTGTCGTAGAGATTGCACTGCTATCTAAAACGGACGCGTAAGATTAACCAGTCTCGAAAAAGAATGCCGCCCGTATTTTGTTCCAAGTGTGCTTTCCAATTAGTATTTCTTTTAATTTCTAGATGCCCCTTTGACCCATTATTCATAGGGGCAACAGTAGAGAGAAGCTATTTTTTCATTGATCTTTCGGACATTCCTTTCATAATATTATCTGCGATTTTTGTATAAGGTGGCCAGAACATGGTTTCACTGAAAAAATCTGGATTATTATCAATAAGAGGGTTAGTAGAGACCAATGAAGATGCAGCAACCATACCCAATCCATTCACAACACGCTCTTGAACCTGTCGACCAATAAAATAGTCAGCAAAAATTTCTGCCGCTTCTAACTTCTTGCCCTTTAAGCCTTTTGCGAAATTAATTGTATCCAACCAAACGGAATTACCCTCTTTAAAGGAAACCAATCCCCAATTATTTCCAGCAGCATTATGTGCAGATGCTCCTGGTCCATAGGACGCTACTAATAGAAGGTTATCATTAAACTCTGGACCACCGTCCCAAAATGATGCTACTTGTCCGTACAAACTGTCTAATTTTTTTTGTATATCACTGCTTTCATTTGAAGAACTTAGTAGTAAACTTCGATTATCAGCTATATCGTTCAAATAAAAAGGCGGTTTACCCAATGCAAGTAGGGCAAGAGCGATATTAGGTTGAAATTGTCCTTGGCTTAACGACAATTTTTGTTTCCATTTTGGATCCCAAAGTTCCTTAACAGACTTTGGTAGTTCTTTTACTTTATCTAGGTTAGCCCATATTCCATAAGCACCGCCCCCCCAAGGAATATAAAGTACTTGGTCACCTTTCATCCCCATTGGAATCTTTGTTAAGGCGCTGGAAAGTTTCTGATAGTTTTTTAGGCGAGGAGAGCTTGTATTGATTGGTTGCAATAAATTGGCAAGTTTCCCCCCCTGCATCTGAATATAATTAAGTGTAAGGAAACTGATATCCACTTTACCCTTTCGAATAACCTTAAACATCTGTTCAGGCCCTTCAGCCCACGGTTCAATAACGTTGATCGTGTAGTCATAGCCTTTTTGATTCAAAATTAAATTAACTGCCTTCACTTCTTCTTGGTTTACATACCCCTCCCAAGTGAAAATATTGATCTCCTCGGCGAACAGTCTTCCTGAATAAACTGCCGTGAATAGCATAAATATAAAGATTACATGTTGTGTAAAAGGTTTATTAAGAATCATGAAACTTCTCCTTATAGCTTTTAATTAACAAGGTTATTAAAATTTAGCACAGGAAATGGAATTTGCAAAAACCACTATCTTGATCAGCTTCGCAAACTGTTTGCGGCGCTAACAGTTCGCTTTCTGGGTAGAGCGAACCTTTAAAACAACCATGTTAAGGGCTGTTTTGTCACTTAAACCGAATGAACGCTTGCTCAACTTCAATCGTTATTGATATGGCCTAATTCTAATATTTTAGCCGACTGGCTAAGGAGTTAAAGTGATATTATTTCACTAGTCAAAATTTCACGCGTTTCATAGCCCAAGGCTTACCGTTTGAGTTCGTGGGAAACTAATGACGAAAGTATGTGTCAAAACTAATTGAGTTCAAAATGTTTCTCACAAGTAGTTAAATATCGTTACTATTGGGGAAAAGAAAGAGATTACTTATCATGCAATGAGAGGGTCTCATTATAGAAATGTTAGATGCTAGAGGGAAATATGTATCCACCAGAACATCATATTGAAGAAGAGCTTAAAAAAATATATCGAGTAATTGAAACTTTTAGATTTGCTACTGTTATTTCACGAACTGAAGATGATGTAATCATTACTCAAATACCATTAATTCTTGATAAAGAAAAAGGTGTGAGCGGTTCACTAATTGGGCATATTGATAAGAACAATCCTCATGCTAACTACTTAAATAATAAGAATATATCTGTTATTTTTCATGGGCCAAATACATATATTTCACCAACTGTGTATGAATCTGCGCAGCTCCCAACTTGGAATTCAATTTCAGTTCATATAAAAGGTACAGTCAATATTACTGACTCTGTAGAAGATGTGCGTGACTCAATTATTAAAATGACTTCGCTTTTGGAAGAGACCGGAAGCCGATATGTTCTTAATAAAAATGATGAGAAAATGGCGGGTTTTCTAAATCATATAGTTGGTTTTAATATTGAGATTAATGAGGTTGTTGGCCGGTTCAAACTATCTCAAGACAAGAATTCAAGAGACACCGAGCTAGCTAAACAGCACCTTATTGTGAGAAACAAAGTAGGATACGAGGATGTCATTAACTTTGTTATTTAAGTATTCATATAAGGAATGGTTCGGGACTTTAAAAGCTTCGGCAAACAAACAGACCTCAACTTTTAATATCCATAGTTCCCTGCGTTGCAGTATTATGAGTTCGAGCATATGAAGAAATATCTAGAATCTACAGAATATATTGATTGGGAAACTCTTGAGGTATTAGCTCAAGCAAAAGCATTGGTTGAGGGCTTGTCCGAACCTGAAGAGGTTGCTCAAAAATGCTTTGAATATGTACGAGATGAAATTAAGCACAGCTGGGACTATAAACTAAACCCAGTGACGTGCAAAGCATCGGATGTACTAAAGCATGGTACTTTATTGCTATGCAAAAAGCCATTTACTAGCGGCACTCCTTCGCACAAACGGTATTCCAACGGGAATGTGCTACCAACGCCTAACAATTACTGACGTACCGCCATTTTGTATTCATGGTTTAAACGCTGTTTTTCTTGAGAGTTCTGGTTGGTGTCGCGTTGATGCAAGGGGTAATAAAAAAGGGGTGGTAACTGAGTTCTGTCCACCGGTAGAGAGTTTAGCGTTTCCCATTATTACTCAAGGAGAAGCTGATTTACCAGAGATCTGGTCTGAGCCATTGTCGATAGTCATTCAAGCACTTAAACGGGGTAAAACATATCAGGATGTTGCTGATAATTTACCTGATGTTGAGTTGATAACAGCTAATAAGCCTATTATTTCAAGTTCTGAACAAACGCAACAAATTGAGACGTTTGTACTAAAAAGTGAGATTGCGTGAAGTTAGAGTGTAGCCTACACAACAGACGCTTTAGAAATATGCGAGCTCTTGAATTTAGCTTATCGAGGTACGGAAGGGTGGACGACTGAAAGTGCTTTGGTTAAAGGTAATCGTTGCAGTGAAAACGATATTTCGTCTGATATGAATAAATCTAATAACGATCTACTTGTATATAAAACTGATGGTAATATCCAAGCATGTATATCTGTTCAGAAAAGTGACAATAGCGCTTATATTGGCGCATTTGCAGTGCATCCTAAATCACAGAGCTCAGGTTTAGGTAAAGCTGTACTTGATCTTGCAGAGCAATATGCTGTTACCAGCTTCCAACCTGAACAATTCATAATGGTTGTGCTATCCTCCCGAACAGAGCTTATTGAGTATTATGAACGCCGAGGGTATCAGCGCAATGGTAATATTAAAGAATACCCAATGCATTTAAATGTAGGGGTACCATTAATTTCTGATGCAACAATTGAAGAACTTACAAAAAATGCAGGTTCAATCTAGAAGTGATAAGTCTCGTTAGCGATACTATTTCATCAGGCAAAAAATTACGTGATTTTTGCCAAAGCACTACCTTTTGAGTTCATAGGAAGCTGATGATGAAAGTACAAAAGCGTTACCATTTTGAGTGTCGTATAACCGCTGGCGTTGAGCTAAATTCTGCTCCGGGTCATTATAAAGGCCATTGATTCGTGGAAAGAACCCATTAAACTAGAGCAATCTTATTCATAAACTAATAATGCGGCCCCTAAATGTGTGATATCCAGCAAAATTACAGCTCTAAACCTAAGAATGGCCCTGCCATGTTTCGTGCGCTTGTATTAGCTCGAAAAGGTTTCAATACGGCTGTTGGATTGCCTGCTATCAAGGCAACTTGGACGGGGGCTCATGCTGATCAAAAGGCTTTAAACGACTATTTAGTCACTCTTAACTTAGGAAAAAGCTCAAATTTACCAATATTATACCCCCATGTAATGGCGGGTAGCATGCATATGAATATGCTGAGCCATAAAACGTTTCCCATACGTTTGCTGGGTTCGGTGCATTTGAAAAATCGTATTACTCAATACAAAGCGATACCTGTAAATGCGGTAATGGATTTACATTCTGAAATTGCATCCTATCGATTAGTTGAAAAAGGTTTAGAATTCGATTTCACCACGGTGGCGACAATAAATGGTGAAAAGGTTTGGGATGAAGTCAGTATCTACTTTCAAGCAGGGCGCTTTGGTGGAAAAACAAATCCAAGTGAAGAAAAAAGTTTTGAATTAGATAGCCTAAAGGATCCAGAGAAAACAGACAGTTGGAACGTGCCTAATAATCGAGGCAAAAAGTATGCAAAAATTACCGGTGATTATAATCCAATTCACATGTCATCTTTGGCAGCCAAGTTGTTTGGTTTTAAACGTGATATCGCACACGGATTTGGTGTGCTAGCAGAAGCCATTGAATATTCGACTGCTATTGCGCAAGCTGGTGGAGTTGAAAAAACACTACAAGTAGATGTAGTGTTTAAAGGCCCTGTTTATTTAAATAGCGACGTATATTTACGTCAAAACATTAAGCAGAACGCAAACCGATTTGACGTGTATTGTGGTGAAAACCCTAAGCCAAGTATCTGTGGCGAAGTGGTTGCGGTTTAGTATGTAAAATATATATTTTATGCTCAACAGCCTTCTTTGAGCTTTCTATACTTCCAATACCACTAGATAGCCAAAGCGTTACACTTTGAGATCGTGGGAACCTGATGGTGTAAATTCAAAAGCGATATTGTGTTCGATATTCAAGTTCAAGAGCGCTTGATCTCATTTTTTCGACACTCTAAAAAAAGAACCACGCTAAGTAAAATTGCGATCAAACCGAATCCAACCACGCCAATATTAAATCCAAATAAGGTTTTTTCACTGCCATCCAGATACATCATTGAACCGCCATATGTATCTTGCAAAGTAAATGCGACCAAGAAGCCACCAGTAATCATTAGACTAACGACGGCACTCAATATTAATTTTCCTTGGTTCCAGGTAAGCCACAAACATAAAATACCTAAACTTGAATTTGTAAGTAATTGCCACACCTCATGAATACGTACATGGGGTGTCCAATTTGGATTAAATACATGCGTAGCGTTAATTTCCAAGATAGGTACGACAATAGCGTAAAGTATCACGCCAAGGGTAATAATTAATTTAGGGAGCGTAAGAAACGACCTCAATTTAGTTGAATGAGCAATAATATTTAAATCAGTCACAGGCAAATGTATTTAAGTACTAACCCTAACGTTAAGACTAATAAAATTAGTACACCAATAAGAAAAAACTTATACCGATAAGGCACGTAATTAGACGTCACGTGAATATATGCATGTATGTAACGACTTAACACGTACAGACTCATAATTAGGACCAAAACACTATTCACATGATTCGTAAGGTAATAAATAACACTAAGCATATAAAAGAGGATGGGAGACTCAAATTGATTAGCCAAGTTATTTGAAACTTTCACGACATACTCAGGCCACGCTTTCGTATTTAGCGAAGCTTTCTGCCTATCAACAGTACCCTCTTTGACCGCTCGAGTTTTAAGGACACCTAAATATATATAGAGCATAAAAATAAGGAAAATATGAGCCAAAACTGGCAGAAAAATTAAATCATTATTCATTATCAACACCTTTAAATTGAAATTTTAACTTTTATTTGTGGATAAATAATCATATATTGACACTGTCAATTTAAGCAGAGTATATGGACGGTGTCAATATGGCTAAATCATCAAATTATCATCATGGAAATTTGCGAGAGAAAATTCTTCACACAGCCTTTGAGTTATTAGATAACGAGGGTGTTGATGCTGTGGGTATTAGAAAAATTGCACGACTACTTGAAGTAGCGCATTCTGCTCCTGCGAACCATTTTAAAAATAAACAGGTGTTATTGACGGCCTTAGCCACGGAGTCTTTTCGTCATTTGGTTTCAAAAATTGAAAAAGAGATTCCGAAAGAAACGGGTAATCTCAGATTAGCTATTCATTTTTTCAGCAACACGATATTAGAATTCGGTCTGAAATATCCAAACCGCTATAAACTGCTTTGGCGAAGAGAATATGCCGATGATAAATATGGTGAGCTAGGTGAGACAATGGATGATATTTATACTCAACTCACAGCAATACTAAACGAACACGCAAAAAACAAACAGGTAGATGTTGAGACTCAGGCTATTGCACTTTGGTCATTAGTTCATGGTTATGTATTGCTTCGTTTGGATGAAAATCTAAATGAGGGATACGATGAGGTTACGGGTATAAAAAGGCAGATAGCAATTATTGATGTTCTGATTGATGGAATAGTTGAATAGCTTTCTTTAATAAACTCCATTACCAAACTTGCGGAAAGCTAATTTAGCTAAGACTTTAGAGAGTACAAAAGGTATCGCTTAGGAGGGGCTTCGTCTTGTTTTTTTGCGATCAAAAAAGGTAACACTAATAAGTCACAGTTAGCATTATAGAGGGCTTGCCAATATTTCAATCCAGAAGACATAGGTTTGTGACCGTTAGCGATATTATATCGTCAGTCAAAATCTCACGAGATTCATAGCCAAAGCACTACCTTTTGAGTACATGGGAAGCTGATGGTGAAAGTATAAAAGCGATACCTTTTTGACCCTCAGAAATGACTGGCTACGAGCAAAAAGCGTTACCTATTCTACGCTATAAAACCGCGAGTAAGAGCCCGAAAGCAATACCCTTTGATTAAGCTATAAAGTGTCTACAATACAGGGGCTTGCATATCAGGTTAAAGATCCATACATGGTTATCAAAACTAAATCGAGTATTGGTCTTCTGTTTTCGGTAATTGCAATTTCATGCGAGCCGCTTCCTTAGATCGGTGATCACGTTTTGTTGAAACAGGTGATCACTTTGAATCGCAACGGGTGATCAGGTTTGTGCGGTTACAGGTGGGTGTTATCGGGTCTGTAATTTGTGCTGATGAAAATTTAATTAGTTCAAGCATTTTGGCTTGAATAGAAGGAAGGTGCCTAGATCTTATGACAATATCTAAATGTTCATTTAGGGTTATACGATAACTACGAAAACCCTTTTGGGTAGGAATAGACATAAATAGTGGAATACCTTGTTCTATGCCACCTCCAATTAACTCTAGTGCTCGCTCACTTGTTAAGACTTCTTTAGGGTCACGTATTGGCTGAAAAACAATGCCTTTTTCAGCCGGTCGCAACAAAATACCTGACCGGTCAGGCCTCCATTCTTCGCCTAGTTGTGCCATGAAGCGCCATGCACAATACCAGTTTTGACATACAGAAGGCCTTTCGGAATAAATATCACACCCACCTTTTTCAATCATATGTGAACAGGCTTGATCTGCAGGTTTTTTTAGATTTGGATCTTTAATACTAAGAACAACACAGCACGCTGTACACTCCCCACATTCACGGCCAGAAACTAAATGTGATTGCTTGTCTTCACTCAATCCTTTCACCTACAGTATATTAGACGGAATCCATATTTTACCGTGTTATAAGGACTACATATAAGTCCATTATAGAAATGTTAAGAATAGTATTTTCAGCAGTCAAGAGACTGCTTGATTTGGATCTCTTAGTTAGTTCTATAGAGAGCTTATCAAAGTTTCAATCCAGAAAACATATATCTGTAACCGTTAGCGATACTATTTCGACAGTCACAATCTCACGAGATTCATAGCCAAAGGACTACCTTTTGAATTCGTGGGAAGCTGATGGTGAAAGTATAAAAGCGATACCTTATTGATGCCCTACAATCTTGATTAAATTAGCTTTAAGTAAAGCTTGTGAGACGAAAACTCTAGAGCAATCGAACCTTTTGATTAATCTATAAAGTGTCTACAATACTAGGGGCTTGCCACTATGTACGTCCTAAGTAATCAGTAACACTTCAACGAAATTATTTTGGACACAAGCTTAGCTCTAATTTTTTTGAATCCGTATCTTGAGCGGTAAGACTCCACTGGAATTTATTTAATGATGTCAATAAAACACAAAATACTCATTGTTGAAGATGACCAAAAGCTTGCGGTTTTGTACAAAGAGTATCTAGAACAATTCGAGTTCTCTGTTTCTTTAACTCATGACGGTAAAGAAGGGGAATCTTTTATCAAAGATCACAATCCAGATTTAGTTATACTCGATTTGATGCTCCCGTTACTCGATGGACTTGGAGTTTGCCGCAACGTAAGGCAAAACTATTCAGGCTTTATTTTAATGCTTACCGCTATTGATGATGATCTTGATCAAGTGGCTGCAATTGAAGTAGGAGTGGATGATTACATATCAAAGCCGGTACAAATGCGCGTATTAATGGCAAGAATCCGAATGTTACTAAGACGTCAAAAAGGCTTGAATATAGATTTGAGTAATTCTAATTCGGAGATGAATTTCGATGTGTCGGCAATGCTGCACAATAATACTCTAGATGTCGTATCAGAAATCGTATCAGAAACCGTTATGGAAGGCAGTACAATTGATAATGTTCTCGAACAGAGAATGCGACCAAATAAAATTTTACCCGTACATAAAACTATGGTGTTTGCGCAGTTAATGTTGGATTTTGGAAAAAGAAGAGTGAGCTTGAATCAACAGCTTGTAGACCTTACGGATGGAGAGTTTGATTTGCTCTGGCTACTAGCCTGTCATGCCGAACAAATTCTATCTAGAGATTTTTTAATGAAGACTCTGCGCGGTGTTGAATACGATGGCCTCAATCGTTCTATGGATACTCGTATTGTCAGTTTACGCAAGAAGATCGGAGATAATACGTCCAAGCCATTTAGGATTCTTACTGTTAGAGGTAAAGGATATATGTTTATGCCTGACGCATGGACTGATTAGTGATGTCATGTGATGCTAATTTGCGTGATGCTGATTTAGCTTACATTCATTTACATTGGCTTACAGAGCGAGACTGAAGTATGTACTACACTAGAATATCTGCCAAACTGAGATATCTACAAAACTGGAAAATTTGCTTACCTTATGTCTAAATTATTTTTCCGACTCTACATTTTGATAGCATTAACCATTATTGGCTACAACCTGATAACTGAGTATATTTTAGATGCAGTGATTGCCCCGACAGTTCAAAGTGATCGACTTAAGGATGTTGGGGGTTTATTGAGCTCTCTTGATGAGCTCGCACGCTTGAATCCGCCAGCTATTGATAGTGCTTACTGGAAAAAATTACTCAAAAAAATTAATCATTCTTCGAATTTTCCTGTCGAATTAGGCTTAACCAATTTTTATAGCAAAAGTTACCCAGACGCGAAAGGTCAATTTGAATCTGCTCAAAATTACTTTGTTGATATAGAAACCTACGAATTAATACATCGAATATCTGATAGCAAACTTAGTTTTAAAGTTGGGCCATTGGCAGTAGGTGAGATCAATTTCATTGACGATCTATTGTCTAATTTTATCTACCTAGTTCTGGGCGTTGTTTTGTTAATCTGGACGGTATTATTCTCGTATAAACTAAAACGGTTAGAGGATGCAACAACAAGTTTTGGTGAAGGGGATTTGGGTGTGCGAGCTCCTGAACAAAAAAGCCTAACTGTTGGAAACCTTAATTATCGGTTTAACCAAATGGCAGGGCGTATTGCTGGTTTAATAGAAGAACAACGTCAGCTTAGTCGAGCAATTTCACATGAATTAAGAGCCCCGATAAGCCGTATTCGGTGCCAAATCGATCTACTTGAAATGGCCAAAACAGATTTTAAGAGGAATCAAAAAATTGACGGTATATCAGAAGATTTAACTGAGTTAGAAGATCTTGTAAGCGAGTTATTATACTATGCAAAGCTTGAGTATTTGCAGATAGACGAGAAGCAATCAATGGAATTGCTCTCATGGCTGACTGAGGTGATTTTTACTTTGCAGCGAGAAACGTCTATACCAATTAAGTTAAGCTGCAAGCCGAATTTTTTCTGTACACTTGATCAATCTATGTTGGCTCGTGCACTTAATAATTTGATTAGAAATGCCATTCAACATGCCGATTCACTTGTTTATTTAAATGTAGTGATAACTTTAGATAAAGTTGTGTTTCACATTAATGATGATGGCAATGGCATTCCTCCATCTGATCGTAAACGTATATTTAATCCATTTGTACGCCTTGATAAAAGTCGTTCTCGTGATACTGGTGGTGTTGGATTAGGGCTTGCTATCGTACTGCGTATTGTGAATCAACTAAACGGAAAAATAACTGTTGAAGATTCACTATCTTTAAAGGGTGCATGCTTTAGTTTATACCTTCCTAAGGCTTCATCACGAACAAGTTCAACCTTTTAAATTACTGGTTCTGACTCATATTCTTTTCGAATCCATACAGAGCCTGACAGAGCCTGACAGAGCCTGACTTTGCTTTATGCAAAAATACCTACTTCAATCTAATAACCGGTAGGTACTATTATCATGTTAAGCAAAAAACATAAGCGTTTAATAACCACTAATTCACTATTTATTGTATTTTCATTTGCTATTACAGCATGTGACAATGATTCCAACTCGTCATCAGTCGACCCAATTGAAGGTACGTGGCTTAGAGAAGGTTATCATCAATATATTCAAATTGATGATAAAACTGTTTCGATTTTCGATTACACTCCAAACAAATCAGCTGTTGATCACGACTGGTGTTTTCTCACTGAACAGTTTGAATTAGACACTTTCAATGAAACTGTAAATCCTCAAATATCAACTGACAAATCAAAACTAGCATTCGATGCATTGGAGTTGTTACTTGATGATGGTGGTGCGCGTAGCTACGATAGAATTGATGCGATGCCTACAGCTTGTGCAAATGGCGGAATGTTGACCAATGAGGATATAGGCTTTGAAGGAGATGCTTTAGATGACTATAAGCTTTTTTGGCATGCATTCAATGTTCATTATCCCTTTTTTGAACTCAGAAATATTGGATGGAGTGAAAGATACAACGCGGGCTTATCTCTTATCACGGAACATACGACCCCAACTGAATTGCTTGAAATAATTACAAACTCATTGGCGGATATCTCCGACGGTCACGTTTCAACTAGTTTGGACGATGAATATCCTGATATTCCAGGAAGCGGAGAAGAATTTTTAGCGCTGTTTCTGAACCAGTTTAATTCTACTGGCGAGCAAGGGGATATAGAGGATTATATCGACATAAGATTTTCGCATTTTATTACTACTCTACGAGAGCAATATTTAGATTTAAGTGGTGAGTTGGAAATCGCAGGCGGAAACATCATCTGGGGAACTCTTACTCGTTCTGGTAATCCACAAATAGGCTTTATTCGACTAGATTCATTTTTGCCAGAAGGAGACGAAGATAATTTCTTCGATCAATATACAGAGTTTCTTGATACTATCGATCAAATTATGTTTGAACTTAGGAACACCGAATCAATGATTATTGATGTCAGGTTAAATGGTGGTGGAGCAGAAACAATCGCTTTTCATTTTGCTAACCATTTTACTGATGAAGAACGTTTAGTTTTTAGTAAGCAAGTTTATACAGAGGAAGGAAGTTCACCTATTGTACCTTATAGTCTTACACCACAAGACGATCAAGCTGCATACTTGAAACCAGTGAGAGTGTTAGTGGGCTCATACAGCGTGAGTGCTGCTGAAACTTTTCCGATGATGATGAGAGCCTTGCCTAATGTTCAATTAGTAGGCACAAGAACCTCGGGAACAATAGCCACTGCAATTGATAAATCTCTCCCGTACAGCGGTATCGTACTTGAAATTCCTGCAGAAATTTACACTACCTTTGATGACAAAATATTTGAAGAGGTCGGTGTTGAAGTGGATATTGAAGTCGAAGAATTTAGTTTGCAAGATTTTGATGAAAGTAAAGACAGCATGTTAGATATAGCTATTCTTTCTTTGATTGAAGACCAGGCTAGTATGAGTCAATAGTTTGGTGAAAAAATGGTAAGTAGAAAGGGATACCAAGAATTTTTCAGGAATTGGTAGTGCTTACAAAGCGGGGTCATTCCGTAAAGCTGAATGTGATGACCCGCACTTCCCCCGATTAGTGGACACTTTCTGAAAACTCAGGAGGTGCTTTATGGTTCTCTTTTACTCAAACAAAAAGATATCGCTTTCGGGGGTGGTTTCAACACTGAAAAAGGTAGTGTTTTTTGCTCCTTTCGTTAGTTATGCCAACTAACGAAATGGCCGATTTTTCCCATTGAAAATTAATAATGTAATGTCTTAAATACGGCATTTGAGTCGGAGTGATTTTGTTTGGCTAGCTTTAAACCAAAATTCAAAAATTATAAGACTTGGTTTGAACCGATACAGCTAAAGCAATACTGAGGAAATCACCCCTGTCGTTAAATAGGGGTGATTTAGGAGAGTACTTTTAGTTGTTGATATACCGCTCCTTAGTTTTTATCTCCACCACGAGTCCAGCGGTGAAATCGAGGGAGTAATGCCATTACCTTTTCAGGCACATGGTTTCGTTTCCAGTTACCGGCAACAAATTTATTGGTTTCGGTTAGTGTGGGGTAAATATGAATGGTACTCAATATTTTATTAAGGCCTAGTCCATGCTTCATAGCCGTTACATATTCGACAATAATTTCGCCAGCATGATGGCCAACTATCGTTGCACCAAGAATTTTGTCTTTACCAGGTACCGTTAATACCTTTATGAAACCGTGAGCTTCACCGTCAGCAATTGCTCTGTCTAAATCATCAATGTCATAGCGACTAACTTCATAAGAAATATTTTGCTCGATCGCATCTTGTTCATTTAGACCCACTCTCGCCACTTCAGGGTCAGTAAACGTAGCCCAAGGAATGACGCGATAGTCCACTTTAAACTTTTTTAACATACCAAATAGACCGTTTACTGCGGTATACCATGCTTGGTGCGAGGCAGTATGTGTAAATTGATAGGGGCCAGTTACATCACCGCAGGCATAAATATTTGGGAATTTAGTTTGTAGAAAATCATTAACTTCAATGGTGCCGTTTTGATTGAGTGAAATATCTAATGCCTCTAGGCCAAAGCCTGAAACATTTGCTTTTCGGCCTACTGCGAGGAATAAAGTTTCGAATTCAATTTCTTGTTGTTGACCATTTTCATCCTTGCATAGCAGAATATTTTGATCATCTTTTTTGATGAATTCAACGGCCGTGTGATTGAGTCGCAAGTCTACACCTTCTTGTATGAAGCGCTCTTGGACGTTCATGCTGACATCTTTATCTTCTCGGGGTAGTAATCTATCCAGCATGTCGAGTTGTGTGACTTGAATACCTAAGCGTTGAAAGCTTTGCGCCATTTCGCAACCAATAGGGCCGCCGCCTAGTATCAACATGCTTTTTGGTTTATCTCTTAATTCCCAAAGGGTATCTGAGGTTAAGTAACCGGTTTCGTTTATGCCTTTTATTGGGGGCACAAAAGGCCGTGCGCCGGTTGAAATAACTATGTTTCGTGTCGTGATGATCTTGTTATTGACCTTAACACGGTAAGGGTCAAGGATCTCTGCATCGCCAGTAATACAATCAACACCTAGGTCAGTAAAGCGCTCAATTGAATCGTGCGGTTCGATCTTTTGAATGACCGTTTGAATACGTTCCATCACGGCTTTAAAATTTACCTCTATTTGATTTGATTCTCCTCCCGTAGATAAACCGTATTCATTTGCTCGACGATAATAGTTCGCCATTTTGGCTGATCGGATTAAGGCTTTGCTTGGTACGCAACCGGTATTTAAACAATCACCACCCATTTTATGGCGTTCGATTAACGACACTTTTGCTTTGGTAGCTGAGGCAATTAATGCGGTGACTAAACCGGCAGAACCCGCCCCAATAACAAGCATGTTGGTATCGAATTGTTTTGGTTTATTGAAGCCGGCATATACTTTTCTCGCTTGAAGTTTTGCTACGATTTTTTTTGCTATTAATGGAAAAATGCCTAATAGAATAAACGCGAAAAGCAGGCCAGGTGATAATATGCCAGAAAGCGAATCAATTTGGCCTAATTGCGTACCCGCGTAAACGTAAACGAGGGTTCCAGGCAACATGCCTAGTTGACTGACAAAAAAGTATTGTCTGGTTTTAATCGGGGTTAAACCCATCACTAGGTTGATAACAAAAAATGGGAATAAAGGCACTAACCGTAAACCGAATAGGTAAAATGCACCTTCTTTTTCAATGCCTTCGTTAATTGATTTAAGCGAGTCAGCGAACTTCTTTTGAACCACATCGCGTAATAGTGTTCGGGAGACAAGAAATGCAATGGTCGCCCCGATCGTACTGGCAAAAGAGACTAAAACTAGACCTTCGACTAAACCAAATATAGCTCCACCAGCTAAAGTTAGAATGAGGGCACCAGGAAAAGACAAAGCCGTCACAATGATATAAATCGCAAAGAATATACCAGCACTATAGAAAGGGTTGGCTTGGTAGTAGTCTGCAAAAGCATCTTGCTGAGATTTGAAATAATCCAGACTTAAAAATTGAGATAAATCAAAGAATATAAAACACCCTATTAAAGCGAAAATAATCGCGAGTATAAGTGATTTTTTCTTGTCCATGAGGAGGCCTAAGTTTGTTAATATAAAATGGGTTAAAGTTAAACGGTTATTTGGCTTCGTTCAGTTGCCAGTCGTAATGGTGATCAATATCGGCAGCCTCTATGTCAAATGTCATTAGCTTTTGCTTCAAATCATCTTCAGCATATTGTTTTAGGTGCTTTAAAAGTGAAGCAGTATTGTCTCCAAAGTCAATAAGGTACCAGTCGTAAATACTGGAAAGCAGTAAGTCATGGCCCTCAACCTTTACCGCTCTTTGGTGATTGATATAGTCGTGTGCGCCTTTATTTAAAAGTTGTTCAGTATTAGATGAGGTGTAGGCTTGACTCGATAAATCTGGGCAACTATAGCTGGCGCAATTCACGGCATAGTGAATACGGGGGTCGTTAAAAATTGGGCGCAATATTTTATGTTCAATATCATTTAGGCTTAAAGCGACGCCAGCTACGATTGTTACTTCATCATCCCAAGGGCCAAACGTGAATAGTTTATTTCCTAGCTTAGTGATACTGACTACCGGATAGTTTTCTAAAATAAGTTGAACCGTGAGAGCGTTATATAAATTGATCCAATAAGCTTTTTGCACTGCTTTGTTGTATATGCGAGGGTCTACCGCTTGCAGGCTGGTAAGGTACTTTTCTAACGTTAGCTTGTCTTTAGATGATACTCGTTTGTAATCAAAAAGGTTTATGCCAGATGAGGTATCACTGATTAAATATTGATCCAGAACAATTTGCCATCGCTGGTGGTCAATAATACTTTTATTTGTAGCGTCACTAGGTAGCCAATCTTTTGTTTCAATTGCAAACGAGCTGTTTGTAACGGCTGCGATAAAAATAGTGCCCAACCACAGAATTATAGACTTCATGGGCTTTGATTTATTCGAAGCTGTCATAGAACCTTCCTAGGGTTGTTTTAATTCATTATGCTTAATGGAAGACTTGCTTGAGCTGACTTTCATGTTCTTGCCACTATAGTTTAATAATCATACAGAGTATGTCAGCGACTGCGCCAATTGAAAGTTTTATTGTTCCAATTATTTTTGATATGACTATTCGACAGCTAGTATCAGTATGTAGTTCAATAATATTTGAACTTTTTAAATTCTAATATTTCGAATAGGTGAAATTTGGTATTGAACAAAAAAAAGCCCGAGAGCGTTTCCGCACTCGGGTTTTTTCATCTCTTAACTAAAGATCCATTTAAAGGTTAAGCTACTCCGCTGAGTGCGGGGCTGGTTTTAGAACTAAGATTAAAGCATTTTAACCGGAATAGTCGCTACGCTTAGGTCATCTGATGGCGGTCTGAAAGACGTTAGGTTAATACCTTCAACGGCTTCCTTGTACTCAGCAATCGTTGGGAAACGGCCTAGAATAGTAGACAGTACAACCATTGGAGTAGAACCTAGTAGAGATTCACCTTTCTTCTCAGCAGTGTCTTCTACAACACGACCTTGGAAAAGGCGAGTAGAGGTAGCTAATACAGTATCACCTTTCTCTGCTTTCTCTTGGTTACCCATGCACAAGTTACAGCCAGGGCGTTCTAGGTACATGATGTTTTCGTATTTTGTACGAGCCAACTCTTTAGGAGCTGCGTCATCAAATTCGAAACCAGAGTACTTCTCTAAAAGTGCCCAATCGCCTTCAGCTTTCAACTCATCAACGATGTTGTACGTTGGTGGAGCGATTACTAGTGGAGCGTTGAACTTGATTTCTTTGCCTTGTGCTTCCATGTTACGGAACATCTGGGCGATGATCTGCATGTCGCCTTTGTGAACCATACAAGAACCAACGAAGCCTAGGTCAACTTTACGACCGTCGTAGAAAGAAGCAGGGCGGATAGTATCGTGAGTGTAACGCTTAGATACGTCTTCGTTGTTTACGTCTGGGTCAGCAATCATTGGCTCGTCGATCAAGTCTAGATCTACAACCATTTCAGCAAAGTACTTAGCAGTGTCATCTGGAGCAAGGGCTGGAGCTTCGCCAGACTGAATGCCTGCAATACGCTTGTCTGCAAGATCGATAAGACCTTGAAGCATATTGTCACGATTTTCCATGCCCTTGTTGATCATTATCTGGATACGAGTTTTAGCAAGCTCTAGAGATTGAACCAAAGTATCGTCAGTAGAAATACAGATAGAAGCCTTAGCCTTCATTTCTGCAGTCCAGTCAGTGAAGGTAAACGCTTGGTCAGCAAGCAAAGTACCGATCTGTACTTCGATAACGCGGCCTTGGAAAACGTTTTCGCCAAACTTCTTAAGCATTTGTGCTTGAGTAGAGTGAACAACATCACGGAAATCTACGTGATCTTTCATGGTGCCTTTGAATGTCACTTTAACAGACTCAGGGATTGGCATTGCACATTCGCCAGTTGCCAATGCGATAGCAACCGTACCAGAGTCAGCACCGAACGCTACGCCTTTAGACATACGAGTATGCGAGTCACCACCGATGATGATAGCGCGATCGTCCACAGTGATATCGTTCAATACCTTGTGGATTACGTCAGTCATTGAGTGGTAAACGCCTTTAGGGTCACGAGCTGTGATCACGCCGAAGTCGTTCATGAAACCCATCAGACGAGGAATGTTTACCTGAGCTTTTGAATCCCATACAGAGGCTGTGTGACAACCAGACTGATAAGCACCATCAACGCTTGGAGAAATAATGGTAGCCGCCATAGACTCAAGTTCTTGAGAAGTCATCAAACCAGTAGTGTCTTGAGAACCTACGATGTTCACTTTAACACGAACGTCAGAACCTTCGTGTAGAGGTGTAGCAGAAGCAACACCAACTGCGTTACGGTTGAAGATTTTTTCAACAGCTGTCAGGCCTTGGCCTTCAATAGAGATTTCTTTAGAAGGTGCAAATACTAGCGGCGCTTCAATACCTAGAGCTTCAGCCGCTAATGTTTGTAGCTTCTTACCGAAAGTCAGTGCGTAAGAACCGCCTGCTTTCATGAATTCAACTTTCTGCGGAGAGAACGCGTCAGAAACGTCTACTAGCTCTTTATCACCGTTGTAAAGCTTCTTAGTTTTAGTATTGATCGTAAGAACAGTACCAGTAGCAACTGAATAAACTTCTTCTAGTACAGCGTCGCCATTGGCGTTAAGAACAGTGTTGCCGTTAGCGTCTACTTTCTTGACCCAGTTTTTAAGGTCAAGACCGATACCGCCGGTTACACCAACAGTCGTTAGGAAGATAGGAGCGATACCGTTAGTACCGGCAACAACTGGAGCATTGTTAACGAATGGGATGTAAGGGCTTGTTTTCTTTCCGGCCCAAAGAGCAACGTTGTTTACGCCAGACATACGAGATGAACCTACGCCCATGGTGCCTTTTTCAGCGATCAACATAACTTTAGCGTTAGGATGTTTCTTGCCTAGTTCAATGATTTCTTGCTGAGCTTCAGGAGTGATCATGCATTGGCCATGAAGTTCACGGTCAGAGCGAGAGTGTGCTTGGTTACCAGGAGAAAGAAGGTCAGTAGAGATATCACCTTCAGCAGCGATGTAAGTTACTACGTCGATTTTCTCGTCGATTTCAGGAAGCTTGGTGAAGAATTCTGCAGCCGCATAGCTTTCTAGAATGTCTTTAGCGATAGCATTGCCTGCTTTTAGAGCATCAATAAGACGTGAAGTATCAGCTTCGTACAAGAATACTTGAGTCTTTAGAACGTCGCTTGCGGCTTTAGCCGATGCATCGTCAGAAAGAGCGATATCTAGAAGAACAGCAACAGATGGGCCGCCCTTCATGTGAGATAGAAGCTCAATCGCAAGCTCAGGAGTGATTTCTGCAACAGTTTCTTGACCCAGAACGATGTCTTTCAAGAACGCTGCTTTAACGCCAGCAGCACTAGTAGTACCAGGAATCGTATTGTAGGTGAAGAAGTCTAGAGAAGCGGTGCGGTGTTCATTGCCAATATCTTTAATCTGAGCGATGATTTCAGCTAACAAGTCAGCGGCATCAATAGGTTTTGGGTTCAAGCCAAGGTCGTTTTTACGAACCTCAATTTCTTCTAGGTATTCTGAATACAAGCTCATACGAATTTCTCACTCAATGTTTTAGTAATGATTATCAAAAAACCGCTTTAATATAAGCAGCTTCATCCGCGTCCAGTAATGCGCGGTTTCCAACAGATTGATTAGGCGTTCTTCACCATCTGCTGGGTAATTAACTCAACAGTTTGGGCTGCATGGGTAGAATGCTTAGTTCGGCACGTTCAACGACGTACGCGCGATAAGCATCTAGCAATATTTAGCCCTCACCAGTTGGTGTTTTGTTGCAACGATATCGGCTTAGGTGACAGTCAATTGACTATCGTATAGTTAGTATTGCCGACTGGGGTCTTTCTTTTAAAAATACCTTAACTGTATGTCGTCAGGCTTAAAGGGTAGACCACACTCGTATTTACGCGGCCATATTCTATGCTATTTCCTAGTAAAAGTTAATGATAAGCTCAGCTTATGGGGTGAATATTCAGTATTCATCCCCTGTATAAAGGTTTCGGGTAGTGATTATTGTCCATTTTAATCAGTAAATAGGTCAGTATGCGCTGCTTATTCAAGCCAGTCTAACGCTTCATTTAAATGGTGAACAACTTTCATAGACTCGTTTGGGATATGGGTAAATGCTTCGTATATACGAGTAATATGTGATGATAGTTCGGAAGGTGAAATGATAGCCAATTTAAGGTCTGCACCTTTTAGGCAGCTAGTGGTTACCTCACTTAATTTTATTAGTGCATTATTAGAAACTGTTTTTAATTGAGCATCCCTTAGATCGATAATCTCATTAATTCCGGGGTTCCAATGGCTGCTATTATATATGCTCATATAAAACCGAATGAGCTCGGTGTCAGTGACCTCACCAGACCAGCTAGTCAATAATATTTTTTTATCGTGGTAAAATCGGTGTGATAAAGACATTTGAAACTCCTTAAAAAGTCAGGCTCTTTCTTGGTATAACCTAAAACATCTGTCATTGAGTATAGAAGAGCAAATCAATCGGTAAAGGCAATAGTTGTGAGTAAATATACAAAACGGCTCATGAAGATTTTAAAAATTAAATTTAAATTATTTGGATGGCATTTTAGTCATTAATTTGAAAAATAATTGCAATAGTTCAGATTGGTTTATACTGAGTTGAACAGCCAACTGTTCGTTTGGATAAAACGTGTACCGCAGAGGCAACTTAAATTAAAGAGAGTGTAATGAGCGAAACCACTAAAATAGTTAGCAAAGTGTTAATCCATGAGTTTGAATCTGTTGCACTAACCGTACTTAAAAATGTGTGTCTTGAGAATAACCTAGTAGGCTTAAAAGTAACCACGGGTGAAAATACGATTGGTTTGATAGAAGCATCGAATGATATACATGAAATTCTCGCATCCAATGTAGAGCTAGGTGCGATTTTTTTAACTGAAGCTGAAGATCAAAATGGCGTTACGGGCATAGATTTATGCCTGGGTATTCATAAAGATCGGCCAGAACTTCCAATATTTCTTCGACGTACAAAAGACCATGAGCTTCCGAAGGATGTACAAACGGCGATAACCGGTTATTACAGTACAAATAATATTCATAAATTGAATGAATTAATTAATGAATATATTTGTAATATGTATTACCCAGTAGAGCTAGCGCAGGGTTTTCAGGATATATCAATTAAAGTTCTACAAGATCTGATACAGGGCTCTGTCGTGCGCTGTGATTACCCATACTTAGTAAAAGATCAAATTATATACGGTGAACTATTTAGCCTGATTCCTCTTGAGAGCGATTGGTGTCGTGGTTATATGATGCTTCAAACAACAGAAAAAGAAATTTTTGATTTGGTGCGTTCTGAGCGAACCTATATTAGGGGCACTACCCCTAACCGCGATGATATTAACTCTATCTTGAATGAAGCGACGAATATGATCTGGGGAGGCGTTAAAACGCGTTATTTTATGAATGCTGATGAAGAGTCTGATCATCGTACCCATGTCCCAATAATTGTAAACCATCAACAAAAACATATTTCATTTGGTTCAACAGAACCACAGTTATGTTTTAAATATACGATTCATGACCCTGAGCATAAATTTCAAAATTTTACGATTCATCAACGACTTATCTTTAACTTAAACTGGTCGCCTGAAAAGTTTGCAGAAAGCGATAAAATTATTGAAGAATTTGTTGATGGGGGTGATCTAGAGTTCTTTTAAAGAGTTTGGCGCAGCCGAAAAAATCCAAAATATCTTAAAATAGAGGGTGCATAGAAAGGTGTCAATTGGATTTGATGACGGCAGTATTTTCTTTATTTTTACGAGTAGGTATTTAGTGCCATACTAAGTTCAAAGAATATAACCTGAAGGTTTGCCTGTGGAAGTCTCGACAAAACAAAAAATCACTAAATCAGTAGGTGGTATGTTGATAGCGATTTTTCTTTTCTTTTCCTCAGGCATTAAAGTTCCAGTTTTAGATGCTAAAACGGATGCTTATTTCAATGAGGCAATTACGAGTGCTGGTATTGCCTATGCGACCACGAGAGCGATTAACGCCTCAGTATCAGTTATTAAAGAGTCAAATTTACAGTTGGAGCCCGCGGGTGTAGGGGTATCCATTGCAGTAGGACAAATTGTTGACCCCATAAATGATATGACGGAACGGCTTTCGTTGGTTTTAGTCACCGCAATTACATCCCTTGGTGTGCAGAAATTAGCGTATGAAATAAGTGTGTCGGTAGCGCCGAAATTATTATCAATATGCCTCTTTATTTTATCAATTATTATTTGGTTTGAAAGTAAACGGGTTGTGGCGATGCAGTCATTTTTTATACGAGGGTTGTTACTCATCGCGATGATCCGATTTTGCCTACCTTTATCATCTCTCGCGAATGAGTATCTTTATGAAAATCACTTTTCAGGTCAGATCGCACAAGCAAATAATGCCTTATCGCTTGATGCGGCCGAACTAGATAGCTTGCAAGACTACTCTTTGCCCAAAATTGATGGAATTATGGGCACAATTGAGAATAGCGCAGCGTTTTTGAAACAAAAATCGAGTGAGTTTAAAACTGCTTTAATGTCCATTATTAATAACATGGGTACAAAAATAGACAATTTATTAAAGCTTACCTTTTTATATGTAGGGGTATTTCTCTTTCAAGTGATTATTTTGCCAATTTTATCGTTTTGGTTTCTGATGAAGTCAGCGAATATTGTTTTTCAATCATCCACGCTATAAATCCAAAGCTTAAATTTTATCCATGCATTAGACAGTATTTTATTAAGTGTGGATAATTCATTTCTAAAATTTATTCTCGTATTTAAACTCTTAGGCTTACTTAACTATGCAAACTAAAATATTAATTGCTATTGCCGCTATTTTGGCTCTTGTATCTGGGCTCTTTTTCTTTGTTAACATTGATAATAATACTGATGAAGATTTGTCCTTAGGCGCAACTCAGATGATGTTAGAGGGAAATGCTTATGAGCGCACTTATTCCCCTGTAGTGGGCGCTGTTAATGCGCCTGTAACTATCGTTGAGTTTTTTGACCCTTCCTGTGAGGCATGTCGAGCTTTTTATCCTGTCGTGAAGCAAATTTTAGGCGAGTATCCAGGCCAAGTGCGTTTGGTATTACGTTACGCAACGTTTCATCAGGGTTCGGAAGAAATTGTAAGAATGTTGGAAGCCTCGCGTTTACAAGGTGTTTTCGAGCCTGTATTGGAAGTTTTGTTAAACAGACAGCCTGAATGGGCAATTCATGGAAACCCTCTGTTAGAGAAAGCCTGGGGCTTCGCGGAACAAGCAGGGTTAAATGTAAACGCAGCCAGAAAAGCGATGTTTAGTGATGAAATTAATCAAATTTTGGCGCAAGAGAAAAAAGATATCAAATCACTCAAAGTGAGGCAAACGCCCACATTCTATGTCAATAAGAAACCTTTATCTAAGTTTGGTGGTCAGGAGCTATATGACCAAGTTCGTTCAGAGGTAGAGGCCGCAAAAAGAGTATCGACTAATAAAATGAAAGATTGGAAGTAATTAGTCATCGATATAAAGTTGAAGCGGCTTAATTTTTAAAGCCGCTAGCAAACAACTCTCTGCTTATTAAGAGCAAGAAAACCTTTACAGAGGCGATAGAGCACCCAAAGCCCTGTGATTAACAACAACGGAACACCTATTACAATACCTACTAGCGTGATAATTAATAGCCATGCTATGAAGATCCAAATTAAAGCATACCAAAAAGTACTAATAAGCCAATTAAAGTGAGAATGTAAATAAGTATCAGAGGCGTCCGTTCGCCAGATATAACTCATGACTAAAGCAATAATAGAAGGCCAGCCGGTTAAAAATGCTGTCACGATAAATGCAGGTGACAGCAATCCATTCAACGCACTAAATATATGCAGTGCATAAATTAGGTAGATGATTTTAATCAGAGAGTGTGTAGGCGTTCGAGTCGTATCCAATCGTATTTATCGCTCTAGGTTCGTCGTCGTATGCTTATAATGCTTCGTGCCGAAAGTGTAGCACAAGTCGGGAACTGCTTTTCTGCCACGACATTAAACTTCATCATCTTTAACTGCTTTACTGTAAAACTATCAGGTCAGGCATCTATTTTTAAATATTCATCTGCACTAATTCAAGAAAATTTCTTATAATCTGGCTTTAATGACCTTTTATGGAAAGCTAAGTTGTGTAAAGCAGTGATAGTTATCAATAATGAAACCAGCTGAACAATTCTGATTTAGAGTTCAAATGCGAGCCTTAGAAACAGGCTGACTAATATCCGTCATTTCATCTGCTTGCATACAATTACCTTGCTGCCAATTTTCTTGGAGTCGTGATTTGAATTGCAGTATCTCATTTTTTTGTTTTATCAATACCTGCATCAAGGTTTCAACTTCCTCAAGACGAGTATCTAGTTGTTGAAGAACTTTGTCATGATCCAGTCCTTCGCCTGTATTTTTATCGGCTAATACAAAAAGGATATCTTCTAGGCTAAAACCTAGGCGTTTAGCGCACTGAATCGTTGTTAAGCGTTCTACACTTTCTTCATTATAACGGCGATAACCATTCAATCCTCGCGTTGGCTTAGGTAACAAGCCTTTTGTTTCGTAAAAACGAATTGTATGGGCAGCGATACCGCTTACTTTTGATAATTCACCTATATGCATAACACTACCTCTATAAAAAAATGGCAATCGGACTCAATTAAAAATACATTTGGGTAAATTTTACCTATTGACATTAAAGTTAACTTTAATCTTATACTCTAAATAAATCTATTTATCAGGTGATCGTTCCATGAAACAGTCTATATTTGACACACTCGTTTTACCCAATGGCATTGAGCTGCCCAATCGTTTGGCCAAAGCCGCGATGGAAGAAAATATGGCTGAATGCGGGCATTTACCCGGTGAGTCTATATTCAAACTATACAAAACTTGGTCTTCAGGTGGGGCAGGCTTATTGATCACCGGAAATGTGATGGTCGATCATCGCGCAATGACAGGGCCGGGCGGCATAGTGTTAGAAAGTAACACCCCTTTGGAATCGTTCAAGCAATGGAGTAAAGCGGGAACACAAAACAATACTCATATCTGGATGCAAATAAATCATCCAGGTCGGCAAGTCTATGCAGCGATGGGGGGGCAGGTGCTCTCTCCCTCGGATATTGCTTTAGACATGGGTAAGCACAGTAAGCTGTTTGGCCAACCCAGTCCGATGACTGAAGATGATATTATAAATTTGATTCAGCGCTTTGCTACAACAGCCTCAAGGGCGATAGAAGCCGGTTTTAATGGTGTGCAAATTCATGCCGCGCATGGGTACTTGTTGTCTCAATTTTTATCTCCATTAACGAATCAACGTACTGACCAATGGGGTGGTAGCTTAGATAATCGAGCGCGACTATTATATGAAGTGGTTAAAGCAATAAAAAGTAAGTTACCTGACAGTGCAGCGGTGTCAGTGAAACTGAATTCTGCTGACTTTCAAAGAGGGGGTTTTGACGCTGATGACGCTTTACAAGTCGTTAAAGAATTGGGCAAACTTAATGTCGATCTCGTTGAGCTATCTGGTGGAAGTTATGAAAGCCCAGCCATGCAGGGTAATACCGCCGATGGCAGAACATTAAAGCGCGAAGCTTATTTTTTACAATTTGCCAAAGAAATAGCCAAAGTAGCCCCCATGCCAATTATGACAACAGGCGGCATCATTCGTTTACCCGTTGCTCAAGAGGTAATAGATGAAGGTGTCTCGATGGTGGGTATTGGGCGTGCTTTAGCATTTAGTCCTGCCCTGCCCAATTTATGGAAAACTGCACCTGAAGTGAAAGCGGTGCTACCTGAAGTAAAATGGAAAGACAAAACCATCTCAGCCATTGCCACAATGGCCATTACGAAACGTCAGTTACAGCGTATGGGTAAAGGGAAGGCGCCTAAATTAAACGCATCGCCCGTATTTTCTTTGATAGCAGACCAGCTACGACTAAAAAAACTGACTAAGAGTTACCGGAAGCGTTATTATAAGGCTTCTTAATGGGGCTTTCTCGCGCCCTAAAAAGAAATATCATTCTTCCAAATTTCCTAACTTTTCTTGGCTAAATAAATAGTATGACGACTACCTTTACCTTTATGCGCCCTAACGGTTTGAGTTTGAACCTTAAAGCGAGCCTTTTTAAGTTGCGTGGTGAATTTTGGATCATTCCAGGCTGACCATATAGCTAACACGCCATTAGGATGAAGCGTTTGTCGTATAGCGTGTAAACTTTCTAGTGAATATAGATTGTTATTGTCTGCGTGTGTAAAGCCCTCGGGGCCGTTATCAACATCTAATAAAACAACATGATAAGTGGCTTGTTTTGTTTTGAAAAGTTCGGCTACATCGCCCAAGTGCACCAGAGTCCGGTGATCGTTAAGTGGCCTGTCGGCACAATTCCCCAATGGGCCTTTATTCCATTCAATAACCTCGGGTACCAGTTCAGCAACCACCACCTGCGAACTTTTTGATGTTGCCTTGAGTGCTGCGGCCAGAGTGAAACCCATCCCCATACCTCCGACTAACACTTTCGTATTCTCGATCCCTTGAATATGCGCACAGCCCAGCGTGGCTAGGGCAAGTTCGGAGCAATGCACTCGACTGTTCATTAATTCGCCACGCACACCTTTTAAATGAATAGAAAACTCTTTATCGCGCTGAGTTAACTCAAGTTCACCTCCGTTATTGGGAATGTTGGCCGAGCCTAATAATGTCCAAGGAATCATAATTTTTTCAATTTAAGAGTTGAGGGCTTGATTGCTGCATAATTCTAACATGATTGAAAAATGGGGGCTGAGCATTAAACGTTAACGATAAAATAGGGTGTTAATGCACTTGTATTTCATGCTACACACCTTACAAATTTTAACGTGGCAACTGTCGCTTCTGTAGCGTAGCTATTTATCGGTAACCGTACATTGACCTCTAAAAAGAAAGGGGTTAATTGTTTAATCTGCTACACTTTATTTATCACTTATCTTTTGTGTGGATATATGGCCGCAGTGAATGAATAATTTCCTATTACCCTCTTTTAACCTTATGAATAGGTTAAATTACAGTACCAAGTTTGCACTTATTGCATCTTTAATCGCAATCCCTCTGATTATGTTTGCTGTAAGCCTTTCTATTCAGTTCCATACCTCTGTTGAGCAGGTGCATAAGCAGCAGCGGGGCTTGCAGTTCCTCAGACTTTCAACTGAGCTGATAAGAGGGCTTGAAAATATCAGGGACAATCATGTACTGGCCTTTCTTACTCATACAGGTAAATTGAATTTTGGATTCAGTGAAACCCGAGAACAAACACTTGCTTTAATCGATAAAATTGAAGCATCTCCAGAGCTTTATCAGCAACAAGATACTCAAGACTTTATTAGAAGCTTAAAAGTAGATGTTTCTACGTTAAGAATTGCTCCAGGAATGGAGGCCGTTAGATTGGCTCATTTATTCGACAATGCAACATTACGTGTCGAAAAAGCAAGAAGCTGGCGTTTATTACTAAATAATAAATATCGTATTACCTCTAGCTCGAATCCACATGTCGTCACGCTACTAAATTTTATACTCAATGATATGTTTCGCTTATCTAGCCCACTTGGCAAAGCCCGTACTTACGGTACTTATTTTTTAACCCAACACTTTGTTAGCTCAAATGGTGCGGATGCAATAGATTCATCCTACCAAGCACTTAATCATGAAATCAAAAGCTTATCGATAAAGCTAAATTCAGCTAAGTCTACTGGCCAAGAATCTCGAACTTCACCGAATCTTTCTCTCGTTCTTCGAGCGCTTAAACGCACACGAAACTTACTTGACGATAAACTGATACAGTCACTAGAACAAGACTATGATCCCTATCTATATTATGAGGCTGTGTCACAAGATATTGAGGCGGTTTATGTTTTTATTGAAGAGGCATTCGATATTGTTGATGCTATTTTGTACAAAACTTATATCGATAAAATAAATAGTCTAAAAATATTTTACGTTTCAGTATTAGTCATTGGCTTTTTGTTTATTTATTTGTTTATTGGCTTTTTTTACTCCATACAAGTCAATATAAAAACATTAATACATTCAGCGGATAAGGTCGCTAATGGTGATTACTTAAGTGTGATTTCGATTTCTTCTGAAGATGAACTTAAGCAATTGAGCCTTACTATGGACAATATGCGTCAGCAGCTTCATGTGCGAGAGCATAAACTTAAAGAGCTTAGTATTACCGACGGTCTCACAAACCTTAGGAATCGAAAGTACTTTGACGACACATTAGAAGTAGATGTCGCTAAAAGTAATCGCTCAAATACCCCCATTTCTCTTATTATGCTCGACGTTGACCATTTCAAGTCTATTAACGATAACTACGGGCATCAAGCAGGCGATAAATGCCTCATAGCGTTGTCTAAACTGCTATCAGAACTAGTGAGAAGAAAAGGCGATGTAGTCGCACGATATGGCGGTGAAGAATTCATCATACTTTTACCTAATGCTGATCAAGAGCATGCTGAAGCACTTGCTGAACTTATGCGGGTTAGTATTAGTCAATTAAGCATAAAAATGGAAAATGAAGACATTAGTTTTACGGCAAGTTTGGGTATAACGACCGTTATCCCAACAGCTAATTTTAATCATGAAAAACTTATATCGATGGCCGACAGTGCGCTTTATATGGCAAAAGAACAAGGTAGAAATCGCTGTATTTACAAATCGTTAGCTTTAAACGGTATCTAAGTTATGATTGTAAAAAGTTTTATTACTTTAATCATCAGCCTCTACATTATTAATGAAAGTTTTGCGTCTAGTTCACTCACGCCTGTTGGGGCAGAAAGAGCGGCTAACAGTACTGGTTCAATTCCAGAATGGCTCGGCGGAATGAAACAAAAAGTTAAAAAGGGGGCTCATCATGACAACCCGTTTGAGAATGAAAAACCGCTTTTTGTTATAACGGCTAAGAATTGGAAGAAGCATGCACACCACTTAACTGCAGGCTATATCGCTTTACTTCAGCGTTACCCTAACACTTTTAAAATGCCCGTGTACCCATCTCATCGTACGGCATCGTTTCCTGACTGGGTGCAAACAAATACCGAGATAAATAAAGATTCAGCGTCATTAACTAAAAATGGTATGGGGATCAAAGATGCATTAGGTGGAATACCATTCCCACAACCTGAAATTGGATTAGAGGTAATATGGAACCATTTAGTACGCTGGAGAGGCATGTTTCTAGAGCGAGTGGTTACGGAGGCTGTTATATTCAACAACGGTACAATTAACTATTTTAAAGCTAAACAAGCAATCAGTTTTAATTTTTATAAACCAAGAAAAGATCCTAATGATTACGATAATATTTTATTTTATTACACCTCATTTTTACTTGAGCCTTCCCGTCTAGCGGGTGGTGCGTTATTAACCGTCGATACACTAAATCAGCATAAAAGACCGCGCCAGGTTTGGGGGTATGATGCCGGTAGCCATAGGGTCAGGCGTATTCCCAATGTTAGCTATGATAGCCCAGCGTTACTTGCAGAGAGCATTAGAACAACCGATGATACCGATATCTTTAACGGGGCAACGGACCGCTTTACTTGGCGGCTGTTAGGGAAAAAAGAAATTTATATTCCTTATAATAATTATCAACTAACGTCGCCTTCGGTTAGTTATAAAGCTCTGCTCACACCGAACCATATGAACCCAGCTTTTACGCGGTATGAATTACATAGAGTGTGGGTAGTAGAAGCAACACTTAAAGAAGGGAATCGCCACATTTATGGTCGAAGAACGTTCTATCTTGATGAAGATAGTTGGAATATTGCTGTAGCAGATCAGTATAACCTTGCTGGTAAAATATGGCGTGTCAGCCTTGCTTATCTTAAAAACTTCTACGAATTACCTGGAATATTAACCACAGCTGATGTCTTTCATGACCTGGGAACAGGTAATTACCATGTTCAAGGTCTTACGAATGAAGAGTCTCACTCTGAAGTGTTTAGTGATGAACTACCGCCAAAAAGTTACTTCACACCCGGAGCTCTACGGCAAAGAGTTAACCGATAGTCGCAGGGTATAATTTGTTTATGCCAGACACCGATTACTCTTGGTTTAGCAAATTGCTTTTGATACCACGCTTCAAATTGAGTGGCCTGTTCAAGCTAGCTTACCACCACTCCCTTTTGTACTCATACGGTTTCGGCCCTCTGATTTTGATTGATAAAGCCCCTTGTCGCATCGCTCTATCCAAGTGTTGGCACGATCCCCTGCTTGAACTTCTGATAAGCCACCACTGATCGTGATAGAACGGTCAATATTGAAGTTCTGTTTTTCGATAAAAGATCGTAACTCTTCGGCTAACTTAGCCGCATTTGCGATACTTGTATGCGGCAATAATACTGCAAATTCCTCACCGCCATAACGAAACAACTGATCACCCACCCTTATTCGACTTTTGATCATTTGTGCGACACCTATTAATACATGGTCTCCAGTTTGGTGGCCATATTGATCATTAACTGATTTAAAAGAATCCAAGTCAAGAATAAATAATGTCGCAGGCGTTTGATAACGATTGAACTCATTGATAGCTTTTGTAATTGAAGCGTTAAACGTATACCGATTAAGTACTTTGGTTAAGGGATCATGCGTCGCAATTTTATTGAGTTTACTATGCAGTTGGTCAATCAGAAAAGAAAAAGAAAATGCAGATATACCTACCATAATTAGTGTTCCTATTATTCGGAACAAGACTGGGTAAGGGTAATGTGGAGAAATAATATAAGCAGCAAGCAGAATAAATAAGACGGTTCCTATAGAAGCTTCTTTTAATTCCATGATTAAGAAAAAACCGAGCACGACGACATAGGCCCAGTAGACACCAAATTCCGGGTGGACATTAATAACATTTAGAATTACCGCTGGAATAAAGAAAACAAATCCACGCCCCTTCCACAAATAGTGTTGCTTCCTCAGCATGATTAAGACGACCAATAAGAAGTAGCACCCACCTAATGTCGACATGAATGCTGTACCAACATCGCCGCGTGAGAATTGTAAAATGGCAAACAGAAGCACTGCTAGTGCGCCTAATATATGAATATAGAGCCGAAGCCTAAATTTATATTCTATAATTTCATCAAGCATTGTTTACTCCAAAGAGTGGACATTTAAAACCTTTCCAAACGATGGTCTTTATTCTGAACTATGGTGTTAGAAGTGTAGTATCACCGTCAAAAAATACTAGGGCTTGAGCTTCTTTCAACACGCTTATGAAACCATTTCTCGCTAAATTAGATGTAGTTTGTCAACGGTAGTTGAATTTTCCCCAATCCTGAGCGATTTTTTGTTATTTTCTTAAGTCTTACTTTAGGCAGATACTGGAACAATAACCGCTGTTTTATTTCTTTTTAATCTATAAACTTCCCAGTTACTTGCGCAATATGGGCGGGGTAACAGTCGACAGAGCAAGGCTTCTAATAATTGTTGGTCACTGACTTGGCATACCCATCTTTGGTCAGTTTTTTAGATGAGGCTAGCTGGCAAGTTTTGCCACAAAGCGATAATTATTAAGCCGAATGAAAAAATGGCGTTTTTGAAAAGCAAGTAAGTAATAGTCTGAAGCTGAGCTTCATAGGTTCTTGGGTGTTTTAGTAAGTAGGCTTTTTTTATTTAAAGAGCAAAAAGGTCAACCAACAGGTTCACCTTTTGATAACTGCAGCGTCTTTTATGCAATGCCACTTAAGTAAAGTTGCTTAAGCAGAAAGTACGTTTTGTACTGCTGGCATTAGCTGACTCTTACGAGACATCATACCCGGCAAATACATCAATTTTTCTTGAGTTGCTTCGCCATAAGCCGTTGCAGCAAGTTCTGCTTCAGCATCTGAATAAATGACTAAGTGGGAGTTTTTAGTTTTAGTATCAACAATTGCGAAGAAAATAAAATCTAAATTTTGCTTGGATTTTTCGCCTTCCATTTCAGATAGCAGGTCAGCTTTTCGTTCAAGTAGTTGTTCTGGCAATAATGTTTCAGCAACACCAAACCCAACTTTCTTACCGTTGATTTCGTAGTGCTTAAAGTCACCTTTTAATACATCGTAAGTAGATACGTCAGCAAGATCTGATTTAGCTTCCATCATAGCTTGGCCAAAAGCATATAGGTCTGCGATACCCGCTATTTTAGCTAGCTTTTCGGCGTAAGGCTTATCTTGTGAGCAGGTTGTTGGTGATTCAAAAATCAAGGTGTCAGAAAGAATACCTGCCAATAAAACACAAGCAGTTGTGCTGCTCATATCTTTGCCCATTTTCTCGAAGCGATCCGCTAAAATAGTAGCCGCGCTGCCCCAAGGACGAATATCAACAGACATAGCCGTATTGAATGTAATTGGCTGATCTTGAATCGCGTGGTGATCGATAATGGCAACAATATCTTTGTTATCCACATCTTTGTGTAGCTGTGTTTTTTGGTTGAAATCAACCAAGCCTACTTTCTGACCTTCAATTTTAGATATCATTTTAGGCACTTCAACACCGCAATAATCAACAACAAATGCTGTTTCTTTGTTCAATTCACCTGCGCGACGTGGTTCACCACCAAATAACTCGGCAGCGCCAATAGCCGAACCAATGGTATCGCTATCAGGGCTAAGGTGGCCTAACCACACTAGATTATCTGTTTCGTTGTTTTCTGGTGATTCTAGATCAAAAAAAGCCATTCGATATACCTGTAAATACTAACTATAAATTGGTTGAACTTAAAATTGGCGCAATTATAACCAAAAAAGCCTTTTGGTTATAATAAATTAATGTTTTTTTCACGTTCCTCAAGAAACAGAGCTTCCATACAATGGCTTCTTACTGGACGAGTCTTGATTAACGGGTTACAGGGCTAGGTTTTGTCTTTTATTAATAGGGCGTATATGGACGCTCCATGGATGTCAAACTTGGCAGTTAAAGAGGGAGGGTTCAGAGTGACATCAGACGTATGGCGTTAATTAATCTAGATTTAGTTGTTTTCACTTTGCTCTCTCCTGAAACAGTTGCCAGAGTTTTTGTGCAACGGGGCCAACAGGTTCAGAATCCAATCGAGCGATGCGAAACTCAACTTCTGGCATTTTTGTATCGCCCTCAACTTTGAGAGGGGTGAGTAAGCCCTGTGCGAGTTCGTCCTTTATCAAATGCTCTGGCAAACTTCCCCATCCCATTCCTTGAACAATAAGCTCTTTTTTGGTTTGAAAGTCATTCACTTTCCATTGGTCCCCGCCTTCAAGAATGCCGTAGGTGGTATTTGACGATTTTCGGCCGCTAATAATGACCTGAGGGTGTTTTCTAATAATGTCTTTAGGGACTACCTCGTATTCTCTCAGTAAGGGGGATTGTGCTGAAATAACAGAAACAAAACGCAAATTCATGAAATGCATTGATTCCAATGTTTCGATATTTTTAATCCAGGGGATGATTAGAAGCGAAGCTTGTCCATCTTCGAGTAAATCTAGCGGGCCCATACCATTTTCGGAATATATTTCGAGTCGAGTTCGGGGGAATTCAGTCTTACACTGCCTAATGGTTTTCAGAATAGGGGAAACGGGAATAGCGGATGTAAATGCAATGCCTACTTCTAATTCTTGTCCAGTTGTCAGTTGTTTCGCAAGATTTTCAAATGATTGCGCTTGCCCCAATACCAATTTTGCCTTTTCGTAAAGCGCTTCGCCGTGTGATGTTAGTTTGTTTCTATATTTCTCTCGGTCAAAGAGTTTTAGGCCGAGCTCTTTTTCCAGTTTCTTTATCGCAACGCTGATAGTGGGTTGCGTTCTATGCATAGTTTGAGCAGCCACCCTAAGAGACCCGCCCTCAACGATTGCTTGGAGCGATTTTAGTTGATCCAAAGTCATTACGCCTCCTTAGATAATATCAAATTACTTCATAGAATATTAGAAATATCATTAGATTATAACTAATGATATCTTTTTAAACATGATTAAGTGAAGCCAATTTGTTAAATAACGGTAGGATTAAAAGTGACATGATGAGCAAACACACAGATGTACTGATTATTGGTGGAGGTTTTGGCGGTGTAGCTGTCGCCCAGCAGTTAGCAAAAGCGGGGGTTGATGTTACATTGATCGATAGAAAAAATTACTTCGAAGTAACGTTCGCGACCCTACGTAATGTTACTTCGCCCCAAAAGCACGGGAACACGGCGCGCAAGCTCTATCGTAATTTTATTAGCGGCACCTTCATTCAGGCTGGCGTAAATTCTATGACTGAGAACGAGGCGGTGCTTGAATCAGGTGAGGTTATCCGCTTCAAACAAGCAATTATCGCATCCGGCAGTCGTTATCCTACGTTGCCGGAAGCGAAGTCGAACTCTAAATTTGATTATGCTGAGCGTAATCAGGAAGTGTTGGATGCCCACAAGTCCCTTTCATCAGCAGAGTCAGTGTTAGTGATTGGTGGCGGTGCGGTGGGTGTCGAGTTTGCAGGTGAAATTGCGAGTGCCTTTCCCACTAAAAATATAACGCTTGTTCACTCTACTGATAGATTGTTAGACAACTCAGAACCTAAGGCGCAACGAAAAGCATTGGAGCAGTTAATTGCTAAAGGAGTAAAAGTAAAGTTCAACCGAAACTTCTCGAAAAATGAAGGGGTATACCGCTGTTCTAAAAGTGGTGAGACACTTCAGGCAGACATTGCTTATGAGTGTGTTGGTATGGTTCCGAATACTGAATTCTTGCGAACAGAATTACCCAACACTCTTAATAGTAAGGGTTTTATCAACGTTGATGCATATATGAGAGTCAAGGGTTACGATAATTTGTACTCATTGGGTGATTGCGCTGACCTCGACAGACATAAACACGGGTATCTTGCTAGTGTGCAGGGCGCTCTTTTAGCGAAGGTGTTGTTGAAATCCATGAAAGGACAAAAAGTTAAGCCATATAAAACCCCGCCGCTTGTAGTGATAACCCCCACAGGTATCGATTCTGGCGTAGCGCAGCTTCCGTTTGCGGTGACTACTATGAATTTTTTTGTGAATCTAAAACAAAAAGACTTGGGGATCAGCAATATGTACAAAATTTATGGGACCGAGCCAGATAGATTTAATTGATTTGTGAGAAGGTAAATGGTGGCCTCCGGTACTTGGAGCAAGGCAGTCGCTGAGCAGCGATTCATCGAATGACTCAAGCGGGAGTTAAAGTGGCAACATGGGCATCTGTTTTAGCTGAAGTGATGGATGATTGGCGCAGTGAGCTTGGCATGGCTTTAGGCGGAGTATTAGGAGAACACACAAGCTACCGCTGGGTCTATAATAGCTTCCTGAAGGCGAATGGATAAATTGAAATTGGCCGCTATATGCGGCCTTAGTATAGGTATTTAATCATGAATAATAACCAAAAACCTAGTCAGCACCTTATGGCATTAATTACCTTTCTAGCGTTAGTTCCGCTGGTTTATTATATACCAGAGCTAGTTGCTCGGTTTCTGCCTGCGAGCAAACTGCTAAATGTCATTGTTGCAGTGGGGATTATTGTACCTATAATTTCTTACTGTGTGATGCCTATTTCGATAAAGCTTTTTTCAAAATTTAGACGCAAATAATTTTGTTTGCACAATTAGATGAAAATACGTTAAAAAATCTTTAGAAACCTACTAAGTACTATTTGAGACGATTAATCATTGGCTGTTCAGGGGCTAAGTCATCAACTTAGGTCAAAGTAGTATTGTCTGTATAGATTTAAACTTAAATAAAAGTGTAATATCGGGGCTGAGCCCTTATAGAATTTACTACACCCACCGTCTTACATTACTTTTATAAGTTAGGTATTCATCACCAAACTTTTGTTCAAGGTAAGCCTCTTCTTTTTTTATTGCGATAAAATATACTGTGATCGCAGCAGGCACAAAGCTCATTAAAACCCAGAAACTACCAACTACGAAACCTATACCAATTGGCGCTAAACAAAATGCTACATAAATAGGGTTACGAGAATATGCGAAAATACCATCACTGACGATTTTTGAGGTCGGTTTCCATGGCTCAATATTTGTATCAACTTCCTTGAAAGTACGACTAGCAGTTACGACTACAGCTAACCCAATCAAAAATACTACGACTCCAATTAGTTTGAAGCCAATTGAGCTTGGAAATGAAGCTGGCCAATAATACTGAATTGCGCTTGCAGCAAGTATGAAACCTAAGAATATTAATGGTGGTGGGAATTTTACTGCTGCCCCCTTTTTATCATTTTCTTCTGCCATGATTCCTCCAAATTTGAATTAGTTCTAACTATGTAGTGGCTATACGGACTCTGCATTTTACGGTGTTATACGGAATCCTTACAAGTCTGTCGTTAAAGAGACTTAACATACTGTCTGGAGCTGCCGAATTTGAGATGATTAATCAATTGCCGCCCATTGGCAGAGTTGTGGGCACTTTTCACAAATAAAGTGATGTCTGCTTCAGGTTTCTAACCAAAAGTTATTTCTTAGGTAAAGTTAGTTCGCAAAATTGTCTTTAAAGCGGTCCATTTAGAATTCATCAAAATGAGCAAAAGCGATCAATAGGGAAGCGTAGTTTAAGTGCGGGAACAACTCTTAGTATTTTGAGTTGAGTGACTTGTATGCTCGTCACATTGTGAAATATGCGCACAACCTGAGTCCCCAATCGGGTATTGCGTTTGCTTCATATGAACTGGTTCGAACGTAGTAGTTTACTTGAATTATTTTCTCCACCTGATCCCCAAAAAGGAAAAGACAAGATAAATCAGGCTTCACTTCTATAAACTATGGGGCAGCAGTGAGATAAAATACAACGCCAATTAAAGGTTAAAAGACGACATCCTATCGATGATTATCAGGCAGTCTAAGTCCATATGTGCTTTTATACCTTTTCTTAACTTATTTTTGAAATTTCATCATAAACTTTCATAAAGGGTTCACTATTATTACCTGTGAATTGTAGTGCGTTATACACGCTTTCTGTTAGCTGTAGAGTATTATGTGTGCTTCTACCAAGTACGCTCTGTTTAGCTAGTTCTTCATCAAAGCTTTCATAATGAGATTTGGCTTTATACATTTTATCGGTTTGGCTAGTGACAAAATCTTCAAACGTTGAACTATTAAGTAATAAATGTGTCTCTGCATAGGTAGGACCTTCACCTTCAGAAAATTGTTCAACAGAAACAAGATCGCCAAATAATCCTTCTAACTTCTCAACAAAAGTTGAAAAGTCACCACCCGATTCCGCAAGAAACTGATCAGTAATATTGCGTGACATTTTGCCGTCTGAACCTAAAAATGACCCAAGTACGGCTTTATTTGGGGAGTTGTTATCAGCATTATCATATAGCTCTTTAGCAAGTTCAGCTAACTCGAAATTAGTTGCAGCGTTCACACCACTATAAGGCCTAGAAACTTGATCCCAAGTAGTTTCTAGCGCAACAAAAAAATCTCCGACAGATACTGTAGATTGGGTTATATGTTCATCCGCATGGCCAAGCATACTTTCTTCATAAAGCTCAATATTGTGATCCGTCAATTCGTAATATTGTAATGTATGCTTTTCTTCTTTGGCATTTATTAAGGATGTCAGCTTTTCATTTATACCTACATAAGCAGTATCTTTACCGTAGTAGTCATGGCTTGTGTAACTGCGAAGAGGTGGAGGGTTCGGGTTCGCATTATCAAAGGCTGTTCCTGTATAAGGAGAAGCTTCAATAGTTTCTCCTTGTTTTATTTTTGATATGTAATTATCAGATAATTGATGTTGAGCATATAGATTAGTATTCGAATTTATTTCCATGCCTATATCCTTTTTTCACCTTCAACTATCAAGCAAAATTTACGCCATAAGTGAAACGCAAAAGGTGCAAGTTATACATATTCCCTCAAGCCCATCGATTTTATAAAGCACCGACATGAATGAAATCATACAACTTCTTGAGCCTTTCATAGTAGAGCACGATTACTCTCATTCAATGTAAAAAAATTGTTGAATGCTGAAGCTTTAGCGGCAATATATTTCCTATTCTAGTGGCAAATAATGGTGTGGACTAACAGTTTTTCAAACACATTTTGCTTAGAGTAAAATTATTGTTCTGACGAACAATACGCGTTTAGCCGCACAAAAGATTACTGGTATTTACAAAGACAGTTGACAGATTGAGCTGTTTTTAAAATGGTTCAAACAAAATCTGAAGATTAAAAATTTCATTGGAGCAGTGAGAATGTATTGTTAAAGCAGATTTGGGTAGCTATGTGCGTATATTTACGGCTTGCTTATCTGAGTTTATGAATCAGTTTAATCAGTCCCGACTCGTATATTACGCTTGCTTCGTATGAACTGATTCGAACTTAGAATTTTGCTTGAGTTATTTTCTCCGCCTGATCCCCACAAAGGAAAAGACAAGACAAATCAGACTTGAGCTATCTAGAGTAAAAAACTCAGCTAATGAACTTTTTTCGATGAAATCAATAAGGGCCGCTTTTGCTCAAGAGCTTTGGTTGTAGCAATGCTTTGCTTCAGGACAATCTGATCAAGCGCTAAAAATTCAGGCTATGGAGTGTGGTCGTAATCTCCTACTGATGGATGGCCAGAGCCTAGTGCTCTAATGTAGGTATTTATTATAAATTTGGTCGTATTTACCCGAAGATTTAACCATGTCTAATGCCTTCTGCCACCTTTTTATTACACTATCTGGTATTTCCTTAGAACAGGCAATATATAAGGGAAATTCAAAAAGTTTCACTTGAGTTTGCACTAAAGCATCGACTGGCTTATTTAACTTTTTCATATAGTAAACAACCCCTAGTGGCGTAACATTAACAGTCAAGTTTGCCCTCCCCACAAATAGATGCAGAAACTGGCCCCTTTTATCAGGAATTTTACTTATATTAGTAATACCGAGGGCCTCAACACGACTCAATATAAGCCCTTTGTGGGGCAATGAAATCATCGAGTTTTTCCTGATGTCATTCAGGGTCTTATACTCTCTGGGGTCGTCTTTTCTCTTGTAGAAATAAATGGCTTCTTCGGAAATTGGGCCGACCCACTTATATTTTTTCTCCCTTTCTGGGGTACGAAAAAGAGAAAAATTCATAATATTTGGCATACTGTCTAACATCATCTCCCCTCTGGCCCCTGGATAAATGTCGATATTATGCTTTTCTCCTAACTCCACCATAATCGCGTTCACAACGTCCACCGAAAACCCTTTTAGAATATTGTCTTCTTCGTAATTATAGGGTGCCCAGTCTTCCGTAATTATATTTAAAGCGAGTTCTCCTGCAAGTGTTTGATAACTTGCGAAGGACCCATATAATAGAATAATGAAAACGTACTTCTGCAAAAAAACATACTTGAAACTCATATCTTTGGTCTCACAATTTAATAACGTCAGCTTAGACCTTAATTAATAGTATTCAATGTGATAATAATCACGTATTAACTTTATGAGCGATATCTAATTTTAATATTATATATCCGAATGAACGCTTCGTGCTCAAGGCTAGCGCTATCAAGTCACGCTGAAAGGATCGCTTCTACCTCATTCCTAGCGCTTTCCCCGCATACAGAAAAGGAACGCTTTTGCTAAAGAGCGCTCATTAACCCAATAATCAGATTAGCTGAATTATCCTATTTAAACGAAATGAGCTAGCGTCTGCTTAGTGCGACTTTAAGTCGTTCAATAATTGAGTTTCCAGTGGGCAGTAATATCACAAATAAGGCGCTAGCACTTATTCATTAGTGCTAGGTTTGGGCAAAACTACCAGAGTCTTGAGTGTCGACTAGTAAGTCACTCAGCTGCCTTGTTTAGAAAAGGATAAAATGAGCACTTAATGAATTATCGAAGTGAGCATTATTGCTACTTGGTTTAAGTACTACACCTGGGGCTGAAAGCCATTTATAAATATCTCGGCCGCAAGCCCTGCGAGATTTACGCTATTCGGTTAAAAGAGATTATTGCTCATAAAGCAAACAAATTGACAAAACATCATACATTATTGATCCCGCCACGCAGTTCGAAAAGCGCTAAGCAAAGGGTCCAGCAAATACTGTAACGGGGTATTTTCTCCTGTCTTAATTAATACTTCAGCAGGCATGCCTGGTTTAATTTTTTCTTTTTGATCTGTTGATAATGATAAATTTGGGATGGATATTCTTGCGATATAAAAACTTTCAAGTGTTTCAGGGTTTTCAAATACATCTGCTGATACCGAATCTACAAGACCATCAAACTCTGGAAACTCATTAATTTTATACGCTGAGAGTTTAATACGAGTTTCTAAGGATTTGTATATTTTATCCACGTCCGTCGGTTTGACTCTGGCTTCAATAATCAAATCATCATTTTCAGGCACTAATTCTAACATGGTATCTCCCGGCTTTATTACGGCTCCTAAAGTGTGAACTTGCAAGCCTACAATAATACCATCTACGGGTGAACGAATTTCAATTCTGTTCAGGATGTTCTCTGCCGAGTCCATGCGCTTGCTTAGGTCTTTGATATTAACTTTGACAGTGCCCAGTTCCTTCGAAGCTGATTCTTGGTAGGACTGCTTAATACGAATTTCTTCGAGTTGTAACTGTTGTTTCTTCGTCTTTAGGCTAGCGGCTTGTGACTCGAATTGTGCGATATCTCCCTTTAATTCTGCCGATGCGCGTTGTAATTCCAAAAAACGCATTTTATTAGCCATTTTTTGATCTACCAGTGTTTTCCATGAAGCAATTTCATCTTCTAGGTATGTTCGTTCTTCTCGTTTAGCTGTGCTGGAATTAATATTTCCATTGATCTGTTCTTCCAGTTGAATAGACTCATTTTTAAGAATAGCCACCTGATTTTGAATGCTTGAATAAATAATATTAAAATTATTTAAAGCAGTTTCTTTTTGTTTAAAAAGCCATGTTCCTACTTGTGCATTTAGGGCTTCTTCAGGGAAGATTGGCATTTTTTTGGCATCCCGCTGAGCAATGAGTACCGCCTCCTGAATCATCAGTTCGTGACGCTGGGCTTTCAAGCGCTTCAATGTTGTATTCGCAAACGTATCGTCTAGCGATATCAAAAGCTGGCCAGCACTTACTAAATCTCCGTCTTTAACTAAAATAGACTCTACAATACCGCCTTCCAAGTGTTGAATTTGTTTAGTGTTTGTACGAACATTAACTTTTCCAAGCGCGACTACCGCACTATCTAAAGGTGTGGTTGCGGCCCAGGTTAAACTACCAATTAGCCCAAAAATAATGGTAAACAAACCCACGAATTTTAATTTAGATAAATTATGTCGTGCTGGTGGTGCTAATAGAATTTGCATATCACGACTCCATTGGTTTTATCTGAGGGATTGCTTTTTTCATCGCAGGTTTTTGTTGCCGTTTCACCGCTTGTGGTTTTAAGGCCGCTAATACTTCTTTGGTTGGACCAAACATTTCGAGTTGTCCTGCCTTGATAAAAGCGACTTTATCGAGTTTTAGAAAAAGCTCATATTGATGTGCGATTAAAATAACCGTTGTTCGACTTGCTTTTAAGCGAATCAGCGCTGATGATAATGCGATTAAACCATCGTTATCTAAATTTGAAGTAGGTTCATCTAATACCACTATTTTTGGTGTGCAATACAAGGCCCTTGCTAAACCTATTCGTTGTCTTTGTCCGCCAGACAGGTTCTCTCCACTAGGGCCTACGACCGTTTCGTAACCGCTGGGTAATGAGAGTATTAAGTCATGAGCGCTTGCTCTTTTCGCTGCATCAATAACGGCTTCGTCGCCTTCCATTCTGAAACGAGCAATATTCTCTGCAACCGTGCCGTCAAATAATTCGACATCTTGTGGCAGATAGCCAACGTGCTTTGAATACTGGTCTCTTACATCTGGAATCATTTCAGCATTGTCTATTCTTACAGTACCACTAATAGGCGAGAGTATTCCTAAAGCCAATTTTGCAAAAGAGCTTTTACCTGAACCACTTGGGCCTGTGACTCCTACTGTTTCTCCTGGTTGTATTGATATTGATAAGTTTTTGATAATTGAGCGCCTAGGCAGCTCTAAATTTGGGCTCAAAGCAACGACATTTTGCATTGAAATATGACCCTTGGGTTCTGGCAATTGTGTCGCTTGGCCGGGCGCTTGGTATTGCTCCATAAAACGCACTAAAGATGTATAGCTCTGTTTTGCTTTTGATAGACTGCGCCAACCCTGAATGGATGCTTCAATCGGAGCGAGGGCTCTGGCTATGATAATTGATGCGGCAATCATCACACCCGCAGTGCTTAAATCTTGAATAGTGAGATAAGCGCCCATACCTAACACAGCAACCTGGATCATTTGTCGAACCGATTTTGCTATAGCTCCAATCAAAGAGTTTCTGTCAGCAGCTATTTGGCCATAGCCTAAGCCGGCGTCTTGTAATTGAGTCCATTTTTGAGACAAGACTGACAACATTCCCATACCTAGAATTGCATCTTTATTACGACTGCTATGTTCAACAAAGCGGGAGGCTGAACCAAAACTCTGGTTTGATTTGTCTGAGCTATTTCGGGTTGTTTTATCATTTATTAATGCGAGGATGAATAGCGTGACTGCACCAACGAGACCAATATGGCCTAGCATAGGGTGTAAAAAGTAGACGATAGCCAAGTAAAAAGGCATCCACGGCGCATCAAATAAGGCTAAAATAAAAGGCGCATTAATAAATGAGCGTACCGTGTTTAAATCATAAATTGGGCTGCCAGATGTACCACGCGTCATTCTTTCAGAAAATGCTTGCTGGCCTAGGTCAAGATTAAATTGAACGGCAATTCTGTTCAGCATCCAGCTGCGCACGGTTTCCATTATACCCAGGAGTATTAATGCAAATGCAGCTACTAAAATTAGCGCAACAAGTGTGGAGCCACTGCGAGACATTAACACTCGGTCATAGACTTGCAGCATAAATAATGGAGAGGTCAAAAGTAACAGGTTCACCACAAAACTAAATCCCAATACGAAATACATAGCGCGTTTGGCTTTAGCTACTGCAGCTTGAACAATATTGCTGCTCAAGTTTGTGCTCATTATTTTTTCCAATAACATACATTAAGTACCTTTACTTATTCATATCTTCTTTTGGATAAGTAAAGGTAAGGTTTATTAATAGAGCCAATATGAAAACATGAGTTATTCATATTTCCATATTGGGTATTACGTATTGGGTATTAACTACCCATGTAATCACCTTGAACTGTGACAGTATAAGTGGCTACATCTGTGCCACCATTGCCATCATCAACGATATAATCAATAGATGTGTCTACAGTCTGGCCGTCTGGGACTGTTTCAAAATCTGTTGACGCATCAAGGTGTACTGTACCGTCAGCACTGATGGTGAAAACACCTCCATTGCTACCGGTAACCGTAACAGTACCATCGACTAATGCTTGATCATCGACTGCAGTAATACTGATCGTATCACCTTCAGCATCTACATCATTTTTGATTAGTTTGTAATAGTCGGTACCAAACCAGTAGGTTGATTCGCCATTAAAGCCGGCGTTAACCGTTTTAACATCATTGACAGCGTTGGGTGCATCGTTGATCCCAGTAACGGTCACCGCGACTGTACTGGTGGAGTTTTCACCGTTATAACCTTCGGTGGTATAAGCCACGGAGGTCACGACGGTTTGCCCCTCTGCGAGGTAGTCAAAATCAGTCCCTTGCTCAAAGGCCATAGTTCCATCGGTATTGATGGTAAAGGTACCACCAGTATCGCCAGCTACTGCAGTGCCGATATTCAAGGCATCACCGTTGACAGCCGACACCGCTTTATTACCATCAAATGCGCTATCGTTATCTAGAACATTTAGGACCAAGGGTGCATTTTCAGTCACTGAAGCTGCATCCACATTGGCTTTCACTGCATCGTTCATACCGTTGACTGTGACCGTATAAGTCGCGGTAGACGACGCGCCATTGGCATCCGTCACTGTATAGGTAATCACAGTATCGAGTGTTTCACCTACGGCTAAAGTTTCAAAACCGGTAGAGGTATCTAGATTAACAGTGCCATCCGCCAGAACAGTGAATGTACCGCCATTGCTACCAGTGACCGTCACTGTATCATCAACTAATGCCTGGCCATCGACAACAGTAACACTGATCGCATCACCTTCAGCATCTACATCATTTTTGATCAGTTTATAATAGTCCGTGCCAAACCAATAAGTGGACTCGCCGTTAAAGCCGGCATTAACCGTTTTAACATCATTGACAGCGTTGGGTGCATCGTTGATCCCAGTAACGGTCACCGCGACTGTACTGGTGGAGTTTTCACCGTTATAACCTTCGGTGGTATAAGCCACGGAGGTCACGACGGTTTGCCCCTCTGCGAGGTAGTCAAAATCAGTCCCTTGCTCAAAGGCCATAGTTCCATCGGTATTGATGGTAAAGGTACCACCAGTATCGCCAGCTACTGCAGTGCCGATATTCAAGGCATCACCGTTGACAGCCGACACCGCTTTATTACCATCAAATGCGCTATCGTTATCTAGAACATTTAGGACCAAGGGTGCATTTTCAGTCACTGAAGCTGCATCCACATTGGCTTTCACTGCATCGTTCATACCGTTGACTGTGACCGTATAAGTCGCGGTAGACGACGCGCCATTGGCATCCGTCACTGTATAGGTAATCACAGTATCGAGTGTTTCACCTACGGCTAAAGTTTCAAAACCGGTAGAGGTATCTAGATTAACAGTGCCATCCGCCAGAACAGTGAATGTACCGCCATTGCTACCAGTGACCGTCACTGTATCATCAACTAATGCCTGGCCATCGACAGCAGTAATACTGATAGCATCACCTTCAGCATCTACATCATTTTTGATCAGTTTATAATAGTCCGTGCCAAACCAATAAGTGGACTCGCCGTTAAAGCCTGCGTTAACTGCCTTCACATCGTTGACAGCATTAGGCGCATCATTGATGCCTGTGACAGTAACAGTTACGGTACTGTTGGAATATTCTCCGTTATATCCTTCGATGGTATAGCTTATTGAGGTTGTGGTAGTTTCTCCTTCAGCTAAGTAATTGAACTCGTCGCTAGGGTCAAAGGTAGATGTTCCATCAGCCTCTACCAGAAATGTTCCGCCATTATCTCCAGCCACTATTTGACCTACATTGGTATCAAGGTCATTTATTTGGGTAACAGTTTTATCACCATCAAAACTAAAGTCATTCGTAAGAATATTTCCCATCGTGACTTCATCTTGATTGGTATCGAAGTTTCCATAAATAGTGATACTTATTGCAAAACTCCAAGGTGTGAAATTACCGCCAATCGTAATATTAATTGTCGTAACTTCGTATTCGCCAATGGTTAGGTGTGCAAAATCATCGTGTGGCTCAAAGCTAAAGGAACCATCTTCGTTGATAACAAAAACACCACCATTATCACCAAAAATTGCTTGGCCGATATTTTCAAATAATCCATCAACATCAACGATATAAGCTGTGCTATCTTCATTTTCTAGCACATTTCCGGTAATACTTTCATCTTCGGTGGTTGAGTACTCATCAGCATTGGCGACAACTGCATCGTTCATTCCATTTATGGTGACCGTGTAGCTCGCCTGAGAAGACGCGCCATTGGCGTCCGTCACTGTATAGGTAATTACAGTATCGAGTGTTTCACCCACGGCTAAAGTTTCAAAACCGGTAGAGGTATCTAGATTAACCGTGCCATCCGCCAGAACAGTGAATGTACCGCCATTGCTACCAGTGACCGTCACTGTACCATCAACTAATGCCTGGCCATCGACAGCAGTAATACTGATCGCATCACCTTCAGCATCTACATCATTTTTGATCAGTTTATAAAAGTCGGTGCCAAACCAATAAGTGGACTCGCCGTTAAAGCCTGCGTTAACTGCCTTCACATCGTTGACAGCATTAGGCGCATCATTGATGCCCGTGACGGTCATCGCTATGGTACTGCTAGAGTTTTCGCCGTTATAGCCTTCAATGGTATAGGTCACAGAAGTCACTATTGTTTCACCATCGCCCAGGTAGTCAAAATCAGTGCCTTGCTCAAAGTTCGTAGAGCCATCGGCATTAATGGTAAATGTGCCACCATTATTACCAGCAACAGCAGTACTTATGTTCAAGGCATCGCCATTGACAGCCGAAACCGCTTTGTTACCATCAAAGGCAGTATCGTTATCCAATACGTTAAGCGTTAATGGTGCATTTTCAGCGACAGACGCAGCATCTATATTGGCTTTTACGGCATCGTTCATTCCATTTATGGTGACCGTGTAGCTCGCCTGAGAAGACGCGCCATTGGCGTCCGTCACTGTATAGGTAATTACAGTATCGAGTGTTTCACCCACGGCTAAAGTTTCAAAACCGGTAGAGGTATCTAGATTAACCGTGCCATCCGCCAGAACAGTGAATGTACCGCCATTGCTACCAGTGACCGTCACTGTACCATCAACTAATGCCTGGCCATCGACAGCAGTAATACTGATCGCATCACCTTCAGCATCTACATCATTTTTGATCAGTTTATAAAAGTCGGTGCCAAACCAATAGGTTGATTCGCCATTAAAACCGGCATTAATGGTTTTGACATCATTAACGGCATTGGGTTCTGTGTTTTCCATGAAAGCTCCTTGAAGTTTTTTTTTATTTGTTTATAAAGCAAGAGACTTTATACACTCAAAGTACATCTAAAACTGTTATATACATCACAGCCAAACAAGCTTTTGGAATAAGTAACCTTAAGTTAATTCTAAAATTGCATAAAGGTGCTGGCTATAAATATATATTTTCGAGACATAAAATAAGGAAGCAATTTACCTGACTAAACTCACTGTATTCATACTCATTACAATAGGTTTATCCGTGAAACTTCAAGCAGTGTTTGACAAAAAACATGAATTGACAAATCCACCTCAATTTTGAAGAAATAAACTCCCCCTCATTTATGCTAGTAATTTCTAGATCGCTAAGTCGTTTAAATTTAAGCTGGGCTGGTAATACATCATATTGTTTGCAACAACAATTTTGTGAACGATTTAAGTTCAGATAAATATTTCAATAAGATCAACTCAAGTGGTCATTTTAGGCTTTATATTAGACAGAAATATTCACATTGAGCAGTATTTTGATTTTGATGGGAGGTTTTTAAAATAGAAAACCATTCGACCAATAAAAATAACAGCCTTTCATATAAACGACAGAAAGGGTTCCATTACCTAGTTGCTAATGGCACAAACTAAGATTGAGTTTTCACACACGATGACTCCATAGTAAGCATCTTATAAGCGAGCGAAGTGATGATTGGGCCAAACTGAGCCTAAGACTAAGTGGCAGTTGTTTTGTCTTACCCCATTCTGGTGGACACACTATAATGTTGTAGAGATGCAACAGGAGGTGTTTCATGACAAAAGGCAAAAGTTATCAACGTTACCCTGCTGAGTTTAAACGAATGGCGTTACTCAAAGCTTCTGAAGATGGTGTTACTGCTAATAGTGTTTACGAAGAACTAGGGATTAGTTTTAGGCAATTAAGTCGTTGGCGTGATGAATTTCGATTGAAAGGTGATGATGCTTTCAAGGGGAATAAACAAACCAGTCAAAATGAATTAACTAAGTTGAAACAAGAGCTGGCTAAAGTAAAAAAAGAGCGTGATTTTTTAAAAGAAATGGAAGGTTTGAGGGACGTTGAATGTTGAATATGGCGTTCATCATTCTATTTGATGAACGCCATACACTAAAGCGCTGCAATTTAAAGCATTCTCATACTCTATATCAAAGTTTGAGCAGCTATCATTAATATGGCTAACCAAGAAACTAGATAGGACGGAGTTCTCAGAAAAGGAATACCAAAACTAAAAATTGCTGCATGAGCTATTCGTGCATAGAAGAAAATACTTGCCCAAATTGCTATAGCAGCTTCTGAGTCCACAGCTAAGAATCCAGCGGCGACAATGACAGCAATAAATGCTGGCATGGTTTCTACCATATTAAGATGAGCACGTTTCGAACGCTCTGCCCAAAGTGGTACCTCAGGTTCCTTGGCAGGATACCCTTCTGGGTAATTATTTAAAAAAGTAATGGGTCCCCATACAAATAGTCGAGATAAAATGTATGGTGTCCAAAGTAATACGGTTAGTGCGCCGCTAAGGGCTAAATACATATAAGCTGTTTCCACAATAAATATCCTTTAAATATCAGTTGAATTTTTTAAATCACAAAAATATTGTTTGAACGGGTTCATCACCCGTTCAAAGTTGATTCACATAATGATTGAATTACAGAGAGCTTGCTGCTTTGTGCTCGATTTTCTTCCACTGCTTTTCAGCTTTCGAAATAGTCCCAGAACGATCTTTTTGATAGGCTTTAAAAATATCCTCGCTCAAGAAAACGTACAGTTTGCCATCAACGACTTCTGCGTATTTTGGGTTACCATCAAATTTCTTACCCACAGAAGTACCATAGGTGCAAAAACCACCATTTTCAGGCACATACTTCTCAGGATTTTTAACAAAGTCCTTTTTATTCTCTTCACTTGAGAAATAATAAGCGACGCCATCATGCTCGATTGCATAGGCTGCTGATCCATCAATTCGATTTCCAATATCGATGAAGGCTACGGGGTCAACACCGTGTAAACCCAATGGCGCACCCACGGCGGTATATCCTGAAACGACATTATGTTCATCGACTGCTAATGCTGTCGTTGAATAGCCAATGAAGGTAGCTGCAATAATAGCGGCGATTTTTACTGATTTTAACGTTTTGTTCGACATGTTAATGTCCTCTTTAGTGGTATAAGTAAGTCAAATATTAATAAATTAAACGGTATTGAGATTTGCGGTACTTACTACCGGAAAATCAATTACGGTTTTCGCAATATGATTAAAATAATTGGTAAAAACATTCATAATGGTATTGGCAACGATTTCGACAATTTCAGCTTCGCTAAAGCCTGCATCACGTATGTCTATTAAGTCCTCCTCCCTAATATTTCCGCGCTTTGTTAGAATTCGAGACACAAAAGTTAACGCACTTTGACTTTGTCTATCTTTTGATTTACCCGCAAGATTACTAACTACTTCCTGTTCTGTAAGCCCAGCGTTACGTGCCATTAATGAATGTGCTGACGCACAATAATCACATTGGTTAACACCGGCAGTGCAGAGTGCAATTTGTTCGCGTAATTGAAGTGATAATTCACCATTATTGAGCGCGTTTAAAAAATCGAGATAGCCTTCAAGAGCAACTGAAGATTGGCCTATGGTGCTAAGAATATTGGGTATCATGCCCATTTGTGATTGAATAGTTTCAAACAATTGTGCGGTTTTTCCAACCGCAGTTGATTGTTCTATGGGTTTAATACGTTGCATGTATGTCTCCGTAGTGTTTTTAGCTAACGAGAGGCATCATGGGTTCTACGCGGCTTTACAACAATGTAAAAGGGGCTAATTGAGACTACTGGTAAAACATGCGGGACGATATGTATAACCCAAACATATTAACGCCTATATTCCGTGGGGGATGAACCAAACCTAGCTGAAAATGCACGGGTAAAAGCAGATTGGGATTTATAACCCGTTTGTTCAGCTATCTGCTTAATGCTTAACGGCGAGTCATCAATAAGCGAGAGCCCTTTCTGCAGTCGCCAATCGCTAAGGTACGACATTGGTCCCGCTCCCATTAATTCACTAAAACGGTTAGCGAACCGGCTTCGAGACATTGCCACTTCAGAGGCGAGACGCTCCACCGACCATTGAAAAGACAATTTAGAGTGAATAAGCTGTAATGCTCGACCGATTTGTGGGTCCCGAAACGCTTTTAATATCGACTCCGACTGAGGCGGTAACGACACACCAGAAGATAGAATCTCAATAAAAACCACTTCGGATAGTCGTGTGATTG
>Ga0209825_1000087_pt1 | contig 94725 bp, 86 predicted proteins | sample EN8Hudsemesocosm_FD_184631 | JGI IMG/M metagenome (GOLD analysis project Ga0209825, IMG submission 184631) | Methane-oxidizing microbial communities from mesocosms in the Hudson Canyon - EN8B Hudson Canyon (SPAdes) (version 2) | ecosystem: Environmental > Aquatic > Marine > Cold seeps | place... | reverse complement strand
AGAAGCCCGTTACTGATGTAACGGGTTTTTTGTTCTTAGGGTTTAATTGATTTTATATTTTAATAGTATAAATTCAATTATATCTTTGATATTTAAAGTTTTTTCTAGCGACAATAGCACTGTGGTACCACCTGATCCCATTCCGAACTCAGAAGTGAAACGCAGTAGCGCCGATGGTAGTGTGGGAGTTCCCATGTGAGAGTAGGACATTGCTAGGATCCAAATATAAAACCCGCTACTGTGTAGCGGGTTTTTTCGTTTATAATCACAAATTAATGCAATTAATGGTGTAAATAATGAATTGGGAAGATGTTAAGCGAAGAAGCACTGTTCTTACTAAAATAAGACAATTTTTTGAAATGAAAGGGGTAGTTGAAGTTGAAACTCCATCATTATCCTTAGGAACTGTTACAGACCCCTTCCTTGATGCATTTACTTCTCAGTATAACTATTTATCAGATAGCAACGTAAGCGCTTCTACACAGCTTTATATGCAAACCTCTCCAGAGTTTCATATGAAGCGATTGTTGGCTTCAGGCTATCAGTGTATTTACCAAATATGCAAAGCATTCCGTCATGAAGACTTCGGGAATCATCATAATCCAGAATTTACTATTCTAGAGTGGTACCGTTTAGGTTTCGATCAACATAGCTTAATCTCTGAAGTTAATGAGTTATTATCGACTGTATTGGGCACTTCAGCTTTTGAAAAAATTACTTATCAAGACTTATTTATTAAGACAGTTAATTTAGATCCTTTATTAACAGACTTTGAAGAGCTTTATGATGTAATACTAAAACATCAAAAAGAAGCTGAATGGCTATTTGAATCACAAGACTGTGATTTATTACTTCAATTTATTTTTTCTGAAATAATTGAAGTTAATATAGGTAAAACAGTCCCTTGTTTTGTTTATAATTTCCCTATCGAACAAGCTTCACTTGCTAAAGTGTGCCCTAGTGACAGCCGAATAGCTCAGAGATTTGAATGTTATTTTAAGGGGCTAGAATTAGCGAATGGGTTTAATGAACTCACAGATGTTGATATTCAACAGGAGAGATTTGTTCAAGACAACAGGAAAAGAAAACAATTAGGTTTACCTGAAAGAGATATAGATAAAAACTTCATTGATGCTCTTAATTTAGGCTTGCCACAATGTTCAGGTGTAGCATTAGGAGTTGATAGGTTAATAATGATCGCCCTTGATAAGTCATCTATTGAGGATGTAATTACATTTTCAATAGAAAAATCTTAGAAAATTTTGTGATATTATATCAATTGTGATAATATCCGCGTTCTAAAATTACTCGTTAATAAATTACATTTAAAAAGGGCAAAGAATGCTAGATCGTATTGGAATTACTGCAACTTCGCTTTGTGCCCTTCATTGCATTCTATTACCTGTTTTATTACCTGCTCTACCTCTATTGGGCTTAAGCTTTTTAGCTGATCATACCTGGGAACATATTTTCCTACTCATCACTGCAGTATTAGGTACCGTAGCCTTATTTTCTGGATTCAAAAAATATCATAGACGACTATATCCTTTTTACCTTTTATTTTTGGGTATTGGCATTTACTGGATTAAGCATGATTTCTCTGAAGCCATTCAACCCTATTTTATTATTATTGGTGCTAGTTTAATTGTTGCTGCACATATTATTAATTTGAAATTATGTAACAGTTGTAAACAGTGCACCAATGATAGTTGTGAGAGTAGTTAGTTAAAAGTTAGAAAGTATTATTACAAATCTAACTCTTTTAACTTCCTAGTTAGTGTATTTCTACCCCAACCTAATTTTATCGCGGCTTCTTGCTTTCTTCCTTGGGTAAAGTGTAAAGCCCGCTCTAGTAAGATCTTCTCAAATTCAGGTAATGCTGTATCAATTAAATTGATATTACCTTGTGCTAATTTTTCGTCTACCCATCTTTGTAAAGCAATCGGCCAACTAGATATTTCTTCAGTCGACTTTATTAATGAAGGTTGCTCAGAAAGTTCACTAGGTAAATCATCTAATAAGATCTCTTTACCACTTCCCATAACTGTTAAATATCGACAAATATTTTCAAGTTGTCGAACATTACCGGGCCAAGCACATTGTTCTAGATATGCGAGTGTAGATTTATGAAGAGTCTTTTGTTCAACTTCAAGTTCTTTTGCCGCTAGAAGTAGAAAATGATTAATCAGCTGCTCAATATCTTCTTTACGTTCACGCAAACTTGGAAGCTGAATCCTGATCACATTGAGTCGATGAAATAAATCTTCCCGAAAGTCTCCATTATTGACTTGAACTTCTAAATTTTGATGCGTGGCAGCAATAATTCTAACGTCAACCTGAATCGGTAGATGCCCACCAACTCTATAAAATTGTCCATCTGCTAAAACGCGTAATAGTCTTGTCTGAATATCTAGAGGCATATCGCCTATTTCATCCAAAAACAAAGTGCCTTTATGCGCTTGTTCAAATCTTCCTTGTCGAACTGCATTAGCACCTGTAAATGCCCCTTTTTCATGTCCGAATAACTCTGACTCGATTAAGTCTTTAGGGATAGCAGCCATATTTAGAGGAATAAAAGGAGCATCTGAACGAGGGCTGTGCATATGTAATGCATGAGCAACTAACTCTTTACCTGTTCCTGATTCTCCATTGATTAAAACGCTAATACTTGACCGAGATAGGCGACCTATTGCACGAAAAACTTCTTGCATAGCAGGAGCTGCACCAATAATTCCCACTGAGTCGGGTACTGGAACTAATTGCTTTCGTTTAGCATTTTGTTCACGAGAATGAATTAACGCTCTTCTTGTAAGTGCTATAGCTTCATCAGTGTCAAACGGTTTCGGTAAATATTCAAACGCCCCGCCTTGATAGGCATTCACTGCACTGTCGAGATCAGAATGTGCAGTCATAATTATCACTGGCAAATTGGGGAATTGCTCATGAATACGGTTGAGTAATGTTAAACCGTCTATGTTCGGCATTCTAATGTCTGAAATAATGATTTCTGGCTGCTGATGCTCAAGTGCAACTAATAAGTCTTCCGGCTTTTCAAAAGAAGCAGCAGATATATTTGCGCCTGATAGTGCTTTTTCTAATACCCATCGAATAGAACTGTCATCGTCTACAATCCAAACTTGTTCAACATTCATTATTATTCTCTTCTTGTAAAGGTAGTAAAATTAGAAACTCTGTATGACCTGGACGGCTAAAACAAGATAGTTTGCCTTTGTGCTGTTGTATTAATGTTTGAGAAATAGATAAACCTAATCCTGTACCATTGTCACGGGCAGATACCATAGGGTAAAAGAGGGTATCTTGTATTTTTTCTGGAATGCCAGGGCCATTATCAATAATGCTTATTTGAACACAAAGTTTTACTCGTTTTCCATTGATGGTCTTGTTGCTTGCTGCACGAGTTTTGAGTGTTATGGTACATTCAGGGGCAATAATTTGTACTGCGTTGTTAACTATATTTATTACAGCCTGTTGTAACTTGTCTTGATCAAAACTTATTTCAGGAATAGACGGGTCATAATCTCTAATAATTTTGATCTTTTTAGGATTATTAAAATTAATTAATTGAAATACTTTTTCTAAAACAATATGTATATTTTGCTCTGCCATCTGAGGTAATTGATTAGGACCAAGTAACTTGTCCACCAAGTTTGTTAAACGGTCGGCCTGTTCAATAATTAATTCAGTATATTCTTTTTGATCTTCTGTCAGTTCTTTGCTCAGTAATTGTGCTGCGCCTCGCAAACCACCCAAAGGGTTTTTTATTTCATGAGCGAGTCCACGTATTAAATCTCGAGCAGATTCCCACTGTTGATGCTGAAATGCTTCAATACTCATTTGTTTTTGCTGATCAATCTGTTTGAATTCAAGTAATATATGAGGTTGCTTACTGAACTCGACAGATGATGCGGTAATTTCTACTGTTATCCGACTGTGATCAAAAAATTCAATGGTAACATCACTGTCACTAAACTCTTGTCCTGAGGTAAGCAACTGATCCAAGCGTTCTTTTTTGATAGGGGAATTATAAAATACGGTAGTGATCGGTAAATTGTATAACTTATTAAAACTTTTAATGAGTAATGCTTCGGCAGCAGGGTTAACAAATTTAATTGTTAACTCACTGTCTAGTACAACAACGGCTGTAACCATTTGGTTTGGTAGCTTCTGTTGATAGCTAAGTTTTAATTCAGGATCTCTACTGCTGATGCTAGACATAAAAACCTTCTCGCACTAATTTAGTGCAATAAATATATTGATATAGTTACTCTTGGTGCAAATTGCTTTGAAATTTACTTAATTTGCTTAATTAACCGATGCTCTATGCATATAAAAGGTTATAGGCTTAGATGATGCAATTACCTTGCCTTTTTCATTAAGTAATTCCATTTTTATGATGTGTTCACCACGATCTATATCTCTTAGCACAAACATGGAATGGGACTGGGGTTTTTCATAAGGTTTGTTATCTAAATATAATTGAATATTTAAGCCCTGCTTGAAAATAGGTTTTATACTACCAGAAACATAAACTGAGCCAGTGTTATCTCGGATAGTTGCATTCTCCTTAGGTTGGTTTATTTCTACTTGATAGTCATCTTTAATGACTTGCGGTGTCAAATCTAACATTGAAGTATCAACAGAAGATGCGGTATTTGGTTCTCGAACATCGACTTCTTCTGCACCCGGTTTTGGGCTGTCAGAAAAAACTAATACGCCATCATCACTTCTCCACACATAAATTTTTGTTGAAGCAGCGAAAACATTACAACTAAGTAATGTGATGATTAACGTTAATAACAACAAATAATGACGCAAAAATTTAACTCTAATTAGAATGACTACATTAAACTTATATAACTAATGGACTTAATGCCACAAAAAAGCTCACCGAAGTGAGCTTTTTTTAATATTTAGGCATTTAGTATATGTTAAACACTGTAATACATATCAAATTCTACAGGATGAGTTGTAGAGTTTAGTAACACAACTTCTTCACGCTTAAGACCGATATATGCATTAATCATATCAAGGTCCATTACACCACCAGCGGTTAAGTAGTCATTATCAGCTTCTAATGCATCAAGTGCTTCTTCTAAAGAAGAACAAACCTGAGGAATAGCCGCCGCTTCTTCTGCTGGAAGGTCGTATAAATCTTTATCCATAGCATCGCCAGGATGGATTTTATTTTTGATACCGTCAAGACCAGCCATTAACATAGCAGTGAAACCTAAGTAAGGGTTCATTGTTGGATCAGGGAAACGTACTTCGATACGCATTGCTTTAGGGCTAGGTACAATTGGGATACGAATAGATGCAGAACGGTTACGAGCAGAATATGCAAGCATTACCGGTGCTTCAAAACCAGGAACAAGACGCTTGTAAGAGTTAGTCGATGCATTAGTGAAAGCATTAAGCGATTTTGCATGCTTGATGATACCACCAATATAATAAATCGCCATTTCAGATAATCCGCCGTACTTATCACCAGAGAATAAGTTAACGCCATCTTTAGCAAGAGACTGATGAACATGCATACCAGTACCATTATCACCTACTAGTGGTTTAGGCATAAACGTTGCTGTTTTACCGTAAGCATGAGCAACGTTATGAACAACGTACTTATAAATTTGAACTTCATCAGCTTTCTTAACCATGGTATTGAAACGACAAGCGATCTCGTTCTGACCAGCAGTTGCAACTTCATGGTGATGTGCTTCAACAACTAAGCCCATTTCTTCCATTACTAAGCACATTGCTGAACGTAAATCTTGTGAAGAATCAACAGGAGATGTTGGGAAGTAACCTCCTTTAACGCCAGGACGATGTCCCATGTTGCCTTCTTCGTATTCTGTTCCTGAATTCCATGCAGCTTCTTTATCATCAATCTTGTAAAAAGAACCAGACATATCAGTATGGAAACGAACATCATCAAAAACGAAAAATTCTGGTTCAGGACCGATTAAAACAGTATCAGCAATACCAGTACTACGCATGTATTCTTCAGCACGATTAGCAACTGAACGAGGATCACGGCTGTAACCTTGCATAGTTGCAGGCTCAACGATATCACAACGTAAGTTCATCGTAACAGCATCAGTAAATGGGTCTAGAACTGCTGTAGATGGATCAGGCATCATAACCATGTCTGATTCATTAATGCCTTTCCAGCCTTCTATAGAAGAGCCATCAAACATTTTACCATCTTCAAAAAAATCTTCGTCTACTTGATGATGTGGGATTGAAACGTGTTGCTCTTTACCTTTTGAATCAGTAAAACGTAGGTCAACAAATTTAACGTCGTTGTCTTTAATTAAATCTAATACTGCTTGTGACATGTAGAGTCTCCAGTGTCTATAAAATAAAATACGTTTGCATTTTGCATGAATGGCATAAAGCGAAAATCATGCCAATAGAAAAAGTGTTGATATATATGATGTTAAGTAATTTCTTAAAAGCACCTTGCACCATTGTTGTGCATATCACGATCAAACATGGTGCGCTTGCTGTTTTTTGGTGCTTATGAGTATAGCAGCAGGTTTGAATTTGTCTTTATAGATATTTTAAACAAGTAAAATATTTCTTACTGTCTTTATTGTGTTCGATACTGTATAATCCGCGCCCAATTATAGCCCTATATTCTTTTGATGAAAAAGTCTCTAAAGAAAGCGAGTAAAGCCTGTGTTAGATAAATTAAGAAATGTGGCAATTATTGCTCACGTTGACCACGGAAAAACCACATTAGTTGATAAATTACTTGAGCAATCAGGTACGCTAGATACGCGTGGCGGTCTAGAAGAACGTACAATGGACTCGAATGATATCGAGAAAGAACGTGGTATCACAATCTTAGCTAAAAACACGGCTATTAACTGGAATGGCTACCGTGTAAATATCGTAGATACTCCTGGCCATGCTGATTTCGGTGGTGAGGTTGAGCGTGTTATGTCAATGGTAGATTCAGTTTTACTTATTGTTGATGCACAAGAAGGCCCAATGCCACAAACGCGTTTCGTAACGAAAAAAGCGTTTGCTCAAGGTTTAAAACCAATTGTTGTTATTAATAAAGTTGATAAGCCTGGCTCTCGCCCAGATTGGGTTATGGATCAAGTTTTTGAATTATTTGATAACCTTGGTGCAACTGATGAACAGTTAGACTTTAAAGTAGTTTATGCCTCAGCAATTAACGGTTGGTCTTCTTTAGAAGAAGGCGAAACTGGCACTGACATGACGCCTTTATTTGACACTATTCTTAAAGAAGTGCCACAACCAGTAGCGGACCCAGATGGTCCTTTCCAAATGCAAATTTCTCAACTTGATTACAGTTCATACTTGGGCGTTATTGGTGTTGGTCGTATTACACGTGGTTCTGTTAAGCCAAACCAACAAGTTACTATTAACTTAGCAAACGGTGGTGTTCATAACGCTAAAGTTGGTAAAGTGTTTGGTTACTTAGGATTAGAGCGTCTTGATATAGCAGAAGGTTTTGCAGGCGACATTATCGCACTTACTGGTTTAGGCGAATTAAAGATTTCTGATACAGTTTGTTGTCCGACAGAAGTTGAAGGTTTACCTTTGCTATCTGTTGATGAACCAACTATCAACATGACTTTCCAAGTAAATACTTCACCATTTTGTGGTAAAGAAGGTAAATTCGTTACTTCACGTAATATCAAAGATCGTTTGGATAAAGAATTAATTCATAACGTTGCTTTACGTGTTGAACAGCTTGCTGATGCTGATAAATTTAAAGTGTCAGGTCGTGGTGAACTTCACTTAGGTATTCTAATTGAAAACATGCGTCGTGAAGGTTTTGAGTTAGCGGTATCTCGTCCTGAAGTTATTATTCGTGAAGTGAATGGCGAATTACAAGAACCATACGAAAACGTAACGATTGATGTAGAAGAACAACATCAAGGGCCTATCATGGAGAGAATGGGTGTTCGTAAAGCTGAATTAACAGATATGGCACCAGACGGTACGGGTCGTATTCGTATGGATTTCATCATGCCTAGTCGTGGTTTGATCGGTTTCCAAACAGAATTCATGACATTAACATCAGGTTCTGGTTTGATTTACCATACATTCTTCGAATACGGACCTCATAAAGGTGGCGAAATTGGCCAACGTAAAAATGGTGTAATGATTGGTAATGCAACAGGTAAAGCATTAACTAACGCTATATTCAACTTACAATCTCGTGGTCGTATGTTGATAGGACACGGTGTTGATATTTATGAAGGTCAAGTTATTGGTATTCATAGTCGTGATAACGATTTAACGGTAAATGCCCTTAAAGGTAAGCAGTTAACTAACGTTCGTTCATCAGGTACTGATGAAGCACAAACATTAACGCCACCTATTGTTATGTCATTAGAGCAAGCATTAGAGTTTATCGATAATGATGAGCTTGTTGAAGTAACTCCTGAAAGCATCCGTATACGTAAAAAACTTTTAAAAGAAAATGAACGTAAGCGTGATTCTCGTCCTAAATAAGCTTTTTATTTAGCGTACAAATATAAACCAGCTTCGGCTGGTTTTTTTGTGGTTGAAATTAAGTAAGCTAAAACGCCCTGTTGTGTAAGACATGTCTTAAGCTTGCATAAGAAATAACATCGTAAATTACTTGGAACAGTAAAAGTTTAATATAGGAAGTTGTTTTACATGATAATTTTATTTTTAGTGCTATGAAGTAAATATTTAATTATCACTTTCCATTCATAGACACCACTGGAGGAAATTAGATTAACTGTTACGCTTGAGTTATGAATTAAACGTTAAGAATGCTACGCAAGGAGAAGCACTTGATAGATCAAAAAAAATTAACTCGATTAAACACTCTTTTTGAAAAAGTTGTTTCTGACAAAGCTAACCTAAATGAAAGAAGGGAGCTAAAATCTCTGTACCATGAATACATTGATGATGGCAGGGAAATAGGTCTTCAAGTGCAAGAAGGCTCTCATTATCATCATGCGACCGCCTAGTAGCCATAAATAACACCTGTTTAGCTTTACAGGATAACTACCTAGAAAAGGAATTTCAATATGTCTCCAGAACAACTAAAAGCATTGCATAGCCTCAGTCAGCTTTTTGAAGAAGGTATTGCAGGACCAAGTCAAATTAAAGAGCTTTCATTTTTACTTGGTGAGATTAATAAAAATCAATGTGCAAGTGAGCTATTTTCTAATTCTGGCATATCTCATCCTAGAGCTAATACCGACATTTTATAATTAGTTGCCTTTAAGTAAGCTTTGCTGAATTTATTCTGCCATTTTTCAATATAATTAAATAAAGCAATTAATCACAATAAAATGGGTGATATTTCACCCATTTTAAAGTCATTATAATATTCGTTATTTCTATATTGATTCATTCCCGTCGTTAAAGAGTTATATCCACAACTAAGAAATTTCATCTGATTAAGTCGTTTTAAGTGAATTAATAAAAGTTTGAGATTTATTAATTGAATTATTCATTTCACTAATTAATCGCTCTACATCTTGCTTGATTAATTTATATTCAGTCTTTAATTCACCAATGGCCTGCGCATTAAGGTTATGTTTTAAATAAAGCATATTATCCTTAAGTGCATTAAGAACGGGTTGCATTCTCGCCTCAGCATTACGCATTGATTTAATAACTGTTGCATAACGAGTTTGTGTTTCTCTATAGCGAGATTGGCTTTGTCGTTTTAGAGATTGATTGGTGAACTGTTCCAATTCATTATGCCATTCGTCAAATAAAGCTTCAGCAACATTTTCTATCGCATCAATCCGAACCGTAACATCTTCTGCAGCAGCTTTGCTTGTATGATAATGCTCATCACTCATTTCATACTGTTGTTGTAATTCTCCACCATCAAAATTCACTAATGCTGAAAACTGTTCTAAAGCACTTTTAAACTCTTCTTTTGCTTCTATTTGCGATTCTGTGGCACTTTCAACACGATCAATCAATATATCACGTTTATGTTTTCCCACTTTTTCCATCGCAGAATAATAAGCTGATTGACAACCTACAAGAGAAATTAAAATAAAAATTAATGATAAATTAGCTGTAATGTTTTTCATTAACTTCCACCCTTATATCTTGCTGCGTCAATAATTGCCCATAAATAAACGATTGGGACTAAGACCCAACCTATAAGTATCCATACTAATATGCCTGATATTATTAGGGCAGCAAAAAACATGATTGCGGCAAATATCCTTCCCTGTACAAGTTGTCCTAAACCAGGAATAAAAAAACTACATATTGCCGCTAAAACATTACCACCTGAACCTTGATTTGACATGACCACTCCTAAGTTAAATTGTATTACTTTTATTATCGCTATCACTTGTTTAGCAATTATCATAATATATTGTACACATTAAGATAATACCTCATTTGTTATGAACTGGATCAAAACGATAAAAAACAACGAAAAAAATAAAATTATTTGGCATTTTATAGTGTTTTTTATAAAGCGATTATTTAAAGAACAAGTTCATATTACTGCAGGATATTTGTCTTATGTCACATTGATGTCTTTGGTGCCATTGATTGTAGTCATGTTGTCGGTGATGACTGCCTTCCCAATTTTTGCTGATGTTAAAGAAATAATTGAAAACTTCGTTTATCAAAATTTTATGCCAGCTACCGGAGATTTAGTTAAAGAGCATATTAAAGGTTTTGTAGACAACGCTTCTAAAATGTCCGCTATTGCGATTACGTTCTTATTCTTCTTTGCACTTTTACTGATTTCAGCTGTTGATTCTAGTTTGAATAAAATTTGGCGAATAACAGCAAAAAGGCGAGTTATCACTGCTTTTTCTATGTATTGGATGGTGCTTACATTGGGCCCTGTTTTATTTGGAAGTAGTATTGCTGCAACCTCATATGTTTTTTCATTAATATCAATCGGTGATCATGGCCTTTTTGGTCTATCAAATATAGCATTAAGTGCATTACCTGTTTTTGCATCTATCGGTGCATTCCTTATTTTATATATGATTGTTCCTAATAAAATTGTTTCATTTAAATATGCTTTGTCGGGTTCGATTTTAGCTGCAATTCTCTTCGAAGTAGCGAAAGAAGGCTTTGCTTTTTATGTGACTCAGTTACCTTCTTATCAAGCCATTTATGGCGCATTAGCCGCTATCCCCATTCTCTTTTTATGGGTTTACTTGTCTTGGTTAGTTGTACTTTTTGGTGCCATATTTACCGTTGCTTTAGAGGATTTTCAGTCAGACTATTCACATCAAAATTAATTATATTAATCAAGTGAGTGCAGATTATTTAATGATAAACCATTGATGCTTTCTACTGTGCAAGCGATACTATATGAAACCCATTGAATGGTAATAAAATGATTGCATTGATCCAAAGAGTTTCACAAGCAAATGTTAGCGTTAATCAAAAAATCATCGGAGAAATAGAACAAGGAATTTTAGTTTTGCTTGCTATTGAACCTGATGATAACGAAGCTAAAGCTAAGCGGTTGGCTGAACGTGTAGCCGGTTATCGTATATTCGAAGACGATGCAGGAAAAATGAATCTTAATGTAAAGCAAATCAAGGGTGATATTTTAGTTGTTTCGCAATTTACATTGGCAGCTGATACAAATTCAGGAATGCGACCAAGTTTTACCACTGCGGCTAAGCCTGAAGTCAGCATACCTTTATATGAATACTTTTGTAGACAATTACGCGCATATGGATTTTCTGTTCCAACAGGGGAGTTTGGTGCAGATATGAAAGTTTCTTTGGTAAATGATGGCCCGGTTACATTTACATTAACGTGTTAGTTTTTTATATTCAGGCTATTGCATGCCATGTCGCCAATACTTTCGCCAGTGATTGAATGTTCTTGCGGGCAAAGGACTATTGGGAAGTAAATTTTCTTCAGGTTGGACAAGCATATCACCTGGTAGTATATGGATAATCACATTCAAATAATGAGGTATATGGAAATAAACTAAATGTTTAGCAGGTGCGAGTCTTTTCAATTCAGCAATAAAGTAGCTAATATCTTCATTTGATGGACTGGGTAGATTTAGGGAGAGAACCGCTTTATTTCCTACTTTTTTCAAGATATTTTTTGTCAAAATTAATGAATTATTAATAGATTGATTTTTATGGTAAATATCACAAATAAACCAATCAGCTTTTATTTTTTTATTATAATGAAGCCAGTCGAGTGCCGAGCAATGATGTAAATTGACATTTGAAGGCTGCGGGTTGAAATATTTTTCAAAGCACTCAATGACTTCCTTCGAATACTCAATAGTATGTAGTGTTAAATCAGGTAAATAATGCAATAAAAATCGAGCTAAATTGCCGCCCCCTAAACCAAATTCCACAACTTTTTGAGGTTGAAAAAAGAGTAACGGAGACAATAAGCTGATTTGATGTGGAAAAGTGAGCTGCCAAGGTTGGCGTTTTAACATCATGCTTTGTACTACATTATCGAAAGCTAACCAACGATAATGCTGATTTTCACTGACAGAAATTGAGTCATTATTTTGTGTAAAGTAAATTAATTGGCCTTGTTGGATATGTTTGACTAATTTCATAATAGGGTATAGAAAAATTTATTAATTATTAAAGGTAAGCATAGCGAATGTTTGAGTGCAGAACACCAAAAAGCCAGCAAGAGTTTGATCAATACTACCATTTACGATGGATGATATTGCGTAAACCGTTAAATAAAATACAAGGTAGTGAAAAAGATGGGCTCGAAGAACAATCAGTTCATCGCGCTATTTTTGATGTTAAAGGTGATGTTGTTGCCGTTGCTCGACTTCATTTTAGTGGAATGTTTAGCGCACAAATCCGGTATATGGCAGTCGCTGATAATTTTCAGGGGCAAGGATTAGGTCAGCAGTTAGTGATTGCTCTTGAAGAGTTTGCGATAAGCTTAGGTATTAATCAGATATCTTTAAAAGCACGAGAACAAGCGGTAAATTTTTATCAAAAACTTTCCTATACCAATATCTGCTTTTCACATTTGTTATTTGGTAAAATCAAGCATTTCAATATGGAAAAAAAGTTAGTTCAGCGTCGTTCGAATTTAGATAACTTATCGACTGAATTACAAAATACTTGGCATAAAACTATTCCTATGAGTAAGGCTATGAATATAGAAATTGGCTTTTATGATCAAAAAAAATTAGTCACAACTTGTGATGAAGCCTTTAATAAAAATTTACACAACACAATGTTTGCCGGCAGTATTTACACACTGGCGACATTAACAGGTTGGGGATGGGTTTATCTCTTAATAAAACAAAAAAATCTTGACGGGAATGTGGTATTAGCTGATGCCAATATTAGATATCATAGCCCTGTAGAAGGAATTGCTTATGCAAAAACAGGAGGCTTGCTTAGCACTGGTAGTGTTGATGATTTGCAAGATAAGAAAAAAGTAAAACTACATGTTGAAGTTCAGGTTATGAGTGGTGAAAAAGTAGCTGCCACATTTAAAGGTTTGTATTTTGTACTGCCAAATTGATTAATTTTTAAGGTTCATAGAGATGATAAAAAACACAGTGTTAATGTTCTGCCTGTTCTTATTTAGTTTAAGCGTATCGGCAAATAGCGATATACATAAAGCACTAGATACCTTTCATCAAGCAGCAGCAAATGCTGATCAAAAACTCTATTTTAGTTTGCTTGATGAACAGGCTGTTTTTCTAGGCACTGACGGGAGCGAACGATGGAGCAGAAAAGAATTTTATGACTTCGTTACTCCTTATTTTAGTCAAGGGCGAGGTTGGATTTATAAACCTCGTGAAAGGAACATTACACTTATTTCAACCAATGAAAATGGAGAACAAATTGTCTTTTTTGATGAGCTACTTGATAATGATAGCTATGGTGAATGTCGAGGTTCAGGTGTGCTTCGCTTAACGTCTAAAGGTTGGAAAATACTACAGTATAATCTTTCAATACCTATTCCTAACGGTATATCGAGTAAAGTCGTTGGTGATATAGAAAAATATCGTCAACAACTTTCGCCCAGCCGTTAAGGAAAAAATATGAAAAAGAGTGTTGGAATTATAGGTTGTGGCTGGTTAGGTTACGCTTTAGCAAAGAAATTACTCAATGATAAATATCGTGTCGCAGTAACAACACAGAGCGAAGAGAAAAAACAAAAACTATTTAAAGATGGTATTGATGCTGAATTACTAAGTCTGCCGGTTACTGAAACAGATGTTATGTCGTTAAGTGTTTTTAGCCACAAAACCCTCATTGTTTCTATTACACCTCAAATTCGACATGGTCGTAATGATTACCCTGAAAAAGTCGCCCAGATAATTAAGATGGCTGAATTAGGTAAAGTAGAAAAGGTCATATTACTAAGCTCTACCGCCGTTTATAATGGTTTGACAGGTCTAGTCGATGAGCATTCTATACTCGACATAAATGCAAATAAAGTTGACGTTATTACTGCTGCAGAAAAAGAAGCGAGAAATTTTTCAGGAAGCACTGTTATATTGCGCTTAGCCGGATTAGTTGGACCAGAGCGTCACCCTGGTCGATTTCTACAGGGAAATAGGGTACTTACTGAGCCTCAGGCGTTTATCAACCTAATTCATCAAGATGATGTTGTAGGTGTGCTAATGGAGTTAATCGATGAAGAAAGTATTAATGGCACCTATAATGCGGTAAGCGCTACTGAAACCAGTAAAAAAGATTATTATGCTGCTGCAGCCAGCGCTTTAAGTGTACCTCTACCTGAGATATCACTTGAGGCATCCATGAACTTTGGCAAAAGAATAAATGATGCAAAACTTCGTAATGCGCTAAATTACCAGTTCACATATGATGACTTGATAGATTGGTTACATAAATCAGGAGGAGGGCTATAACATGCTAAAAATTTGGTTGAAAAACAAAACGACTCAGTTATTTTTTGTTTTATGGTTACATATTTCCCTTTTAAATTTATTTTTTGTTAACAAGGGAGGTTTTGTTTTTCTCTGGAAGCAAAATGGCGAACTTAATACCTTACTGACCCATTTTTGTACCGCTTTTATTGCGACACTTTTTTATATGGCGATAACAAGAATACGGATAGGATTAGCGGGCAAAAAAGTTAGCTTAGGCAATAATGTATTTGTTTTCGGTTCAGTTGTTATGGTTGGTTTAATTGTTTTTATTTTGAAATAATAGAATTTTTTACTTTTATAAACAGAATGCCCCTAGCTAAAAGATATTTAGCTAGGGGCATTTTAAGTTTTATTCTGTTTTTATCTTTAGTTAAAATTGGTTTAACTACTTAATACCAGAATTTGCTATCCATTGATTAAAGTCGAGCAAGTTAATCGGTAAAATAACTTTTCTGTTATCTTGGCTAAGCCCCTGCATTTGCTGTAGGTATTGTTCCGTTAGTTGTAAGTCGAGTGCCTGTTGTCCACCGGGTTGTTCAATGGCAAGTGCTATTTTAGTAATAGAGTCACCAGTAGCTTTAGCGACAGCTATTATCTGTGCTGCTTTACCTTCTGCGGAATTAATTCGGCGTTGTTTTTCACCCTCTGAAATATTTATCATCTCAGTCATCAAACCTTCAGAACGATTAATTCTACTTGCTTTATCACCCAAGCTTTTGGCTAAAATTGCACGACGTTCTCGTTCAGCATTTACCTGAAGTTCCATTGCATTTTTAACCGTATCAGGAGGCGTAATGTTTTTAATCTCGTAACGATGGACTCGTATTCCCCAGCTTTCACCTGCTTTATCTAATACTTCTACGACTTTTGCACTGATAATATCTCGCTCTTCAAAGGTGCGATCTAAATCTAACGTACCAATAACAGAACGTGTGGTAGTTTGTGCTAATTGCATTGCAGCAAAACGATAATCAGTTATACCGTAACTGGCTTTTAACGAATCGATGACTTCAATATAAATAACACCATCAACTTCAACATTTACTTCATCTTTAGAAAAACATTCCTGCGGTGGTACGTCGATTGTTTCTTCTTTTAAGTCTTGAATAAAAGCAACTTTATCAATAAAAGGTAATAAAATATGGAAACCTGCTTCTAAGGTACAACGATATTTTCCTAAGCGTTCGACGACATATGCCGATTTTGTAGGCACTAAACAAATAGCTTGAACGAATTTGTAGGCTAAAAATAAAAATATAGCTGCCCAAATTGCCAAAATTACAATATCTAGATTACTGTCACCGCCAATATTACTTATCGTTTGCTGAATCATTATTTTGCTCCTTGAACGGTTTGCGTCACTTTGTCCATACCTTCGAAAAAGCCTTCTAACTTAGCCATTTCAGCCGGCATAATTGAAACATCTGCAGTTTTTAATATTGAACCTGTTTGCTTGATGAACTGCTCAAGTAAACGCATTTTTATGGCTTTGTCGCCACCAGGAGATATAGACGCTTTTGCTATCATATTCATGCCCTCGGCTGTGGCTTGAGTTAATATTTCAATTTCCTTAGCAAAACCATGGGCTTCATTAATTTGTCGCTGTTTATCACCTTCTGAAATATTAATAGCTTCTTGGCGTTCACCCTGAGATAAGTTAATTGTCGATTCTTTTTCAGCTTCTGCTAAGGTAATTTCGGCGCGCTTTCTACGCTCAGCTTCCATTTGCTTTTCAAGCGTATGAATTACATTTGCCGATGGAGTGATATTCCTTACCTCGTAGCGCAGCATTTTTATGCCCCATGGATCCGATGCTTTATCTATTTCACGTACAATTGTTTCGTTTAGGGTGTCTCGTTCTGAAAATGTTTGTCCGAGTTTTAACTTACCAATTTCACTACGCATAGTTGTTTGCGCTAAATTAACACAAGCTCGACGGTAATCTTCAATGCCATAACTTGCCTTTGCACCGTCCATTACTTGAATATAAACCAAACCATCGACTTCTATTTGGATGTTATCGCGTGAAATACAACTTTGAGAAGGGATATCTAATACTTGCTCTCTGGTTTCATGACGGTAAGCAACGCGGTCAATAAAAGGTATGAGAAAATGTAATCCCGGTCGCATGATTGCGCGAAATTTCCCTAAACGTTCAATAATACAAACTTCTTTCATAGGTACGATAAGTACCAATTTAACTACAATAAAAAGGAATCCGAGAAAGATAAAGGTGAGTGTGGCTAGCATAGGTGTCTCCTACATTTTTTAGTGATAATTTTAGAGGTGTTGTTGTTATTTTATCGGTTCAACAACGAGAGAGATATTTTCTTTACAAACAATAGAGGCATAAGTTCCTTTGTTTAACTCTGAACCATCGCTCAGAGCTGTCCAAGTAGTCCCTTGAAATTCAACCCGACCCGCATGAGTGCCAGGGCCAATTTTTTCTATAACTTCAACTTCTTTACCGTATATGTCTAACTCTTCATAAATGTTCTCGACAGTATAATCGCCACTGAAAAATCGTTCAGTTACAAAATAAAGAATAAATAACAGGGATGAAGCAAGGATAAACCAAGTTGTTAAAGTAAGTGTCCAAGTGTCGAGGAGTTGCTGTTGTACACCAATGGCAACCAATAATGAGGCGATACCTAAATTTAATAGTATGCCACCAGGAACAAAGATTTCAGCGCAAGCAAAAAGTATGGCTAAAACGATCCAAGTTTCAAAGAAAAGAATGTACTCCATTACTAACTCCTTGTCATTAATAGAGGGATAGATTAACAGGTTAAAAAAATATAGATACTGTTGTGACTATATTATGTTTAGGTAAAATATATGCTCTAATTGTGTAGCAATAAAGTTAGCAAGCGAGACATAATATGTCAAGTTAGTTGTTGTATTGTATTTTTTGGATATGTATTGAAGGGAGACTGTTATCTAGAACTAAATGCAGTGAATGAATTATATTAAAGTCATAGGTGATATTAACCACCCATGACTTTATGGTTGAAATGTTATGATCTTACAACGGTAAGTTATTTAAAATATCGTCATCAACTAAATTAGCTAACGTTACTTTAAGCTTAGGTGTTCTTGCCATTTCACGTTTTATTGCAAAATTGGCTTCTTCATTTCGTGCCCAACTTCGACGAGCAATACCATTGTTAACATCAAATAACAGCATAGATTTTAGTTTACGCTCTGCGTCTTCACTACCATCAAGCAGCATACCAAAGCCACCGTTTACAACTTCACCCCAGCCAACTCCTCCACCATTATGGATAGAAACCCAAGTAGCACCGCGGAAGCTGTCGCCAATAACATTATGAATTGCCATATCAGCGGTAAATCGACTGCCATCATAAATATTAGACGTTTCTCGATAAGGTGAATCTGTGCCGCTTACATCATGATGATCACGACCTAATACTACAGGGCCAATTTCACCACTATTGATTGAATCGTTGAAGGCTTTTGCAATTTCCATTCTGCCTTGTGCATCAGCATAAAGAATGCGAGCTTGCGAGCCAACTACCAACTTGTTTTGCTTGGCATCTTTAATCCAAGTAATGTTATCTTGCATTTGTTGCTGAATCTCTTCAGGCGACTCTTGCATAATTCGTTCAAGCACACTTGCGGCGATTGCATCTGTTTTATCTAAATCTTCAGGTTTACCTGAAGCACAAACCCAGCGAAATGGGCCAAAACCATAATCAAAACACATAGGGCCTAAGATATCTTGCACGTATGATGGATACTTAAAGTCAATGCCATTTTCAGCCATCACATCGCCACCGGCACGTGATGCTTCGAGTAAGAAAGCGTTACCGTAATCGAAAAAATAAGTGCCACGAGCTGTATGTTTATTTACTGCATCGGCATGACGTCTAAGTGTTTCTTGTACTTTAACTTTGAAAGTTTCAGGCTCTTCTCGAATTAATCGATTAGATTCTTCATAACTGATGTCTATTGGGTAATAACCGCCTGACCAAGGATTATGTAATGACGTTTGATCTGAACCGAGGTGAATAAAAATTTCCTCTTCATAGAAACTTTCCCATACATCAACGATATTACCTATGTAGGCAATTGATACCACTTCTTCACTTTTTTGTGCTGCTTTTACGCGTACAACAAGTTCATCCATGTTATCAATTAATTCGTCAACCCAACCTTGCTGATGACGTTTAGTTGCGGCATTTGCATTCACTTCTGCACAAACAGTAATACAGTTAGCAATATTACCTGCTTTAGGTTGTGCACCACTCATGCCACCTAAACCGGCTGTTAGGAATATTTTACCTTTAGATGTTTCGCCCTTATTAAGGACTTTACGAAAGGCATTCATTACCGTAATTGTTGTGCCATGAACAATGCCTTGTGGGCCAATGTACATGAAAGAGCCTGCTGTCATTTGCCCGTATTGCGTTACACCTAAAGCATTGAATTTTTCCCAGTCATCTGGCTGAGAGTAATTTGGGATCATCATGCCATTTGTTACAACAACACGAGGCGCTTCTTCTGAAGACGGGAATAATCCCATAGGGTGACCAGAGTAAAGATGCAAAGTTTGGTCACTTTCCATTTCACTTAAATACTTCATTGATAATAAGTATTGTGCCCAGTTTTGAAAAACTGCACCATTGCCGCCATAGGTGATTAATTCCTCAGGATGTTGTGCAACCGCTGGGTCAAGGTTGTTTTCAACCATTAACATGATTGCTGCTGCTTGAGTACATTTAGCAGGGTAGTCAGCAATAGAACGTGCTTTCAAGGTGTAACTTGGCTTGAATCTATACATATAGATACGACCAAAATCTTTTAATTCTTGCGCAAATTCAGTCGCTAATTCCTGATGCCATTCTTTAGGGAAATAACGTAGCGCATTTCTTATCGCTAACTGCTTTTCATCAGGGGTAAGAATGTCTTTACGCTTAGGAGCACGATTTGCATCTGCAGGGTAAGGTTTCGCTTGTGGCAATACTGTTGGGATGCCTTGTCTAATCTCATCTTGAAAATTCATGGATATTCTCCCTATTTTACGGTAAACGCTTGCGACTTAACTAATCTGATCATAGCATCGATGTCAGGCTTTAAAAGTCTGTCTTCTTCAAGTTTAGCTACCTTTGCTCTGATAATTTTGTGGTTCATTTCAATGATGTCAGAGCATTTATTAGGACGTCTAAATTCAATAGCCTGTGCAGCATACATTAGCTCTATAGCCAATATTTTCTCTAAATTACCTAATATTTGATTTAGCTGTCTGCCTGAAATACTTCCCATAGAGACATGATCCTCTTGTCCCATAGAGGTAGGAACACTATCAGCAGAGGGTGGAAAGCAAAGCGATTTGTTTTCAGTAACCAGTGCAGCAGTTGCATATTGAGGGATCATCATGCCTGAATTTAAACCACCTGCAGAGGTTAATAATCTTGGTAAACCGTGTATGCCTTCTAATAATAAATAACAACGGCGATCAGATATATTACCCAATTCTGATGCTGCAATCGAAGCATAATCTAAAACCATCGCCAATGGTTGTCCATGAAAGCTACCACCTGAAATTGCTTCTTCGCTGCTAATAACAATAGGGTTATCAGTTACAGAGTTCATTTCAATTTCAACTAACTCTTCTAAGTGATAATACGCATTACGTGATGCGCCATGCACTTGTGGGATACACCTTAATGAATAAGGGTCTTGAACACGATCGCATTCTTCATGAGCTGCCATGTTTTGTGAATTTTTAAAAAAGTTTCTCATACGTGCTGCAACAACAAGATTACCTTTAAATGCACGTGTTTGATGTAGTTCATCTCTAAATGGAGATTCGCTACCTTGCATGCCTTCGATACTCATGGCACCTGTCATATCAGCTAGGTCTAATAAGTAACGCATTTTAGTTAACGCAGTTATGCCATGAGATAATATAAATTGCGTACCATTGATTAACGCCAAACCTTCTTTTGCTTGCAGGTCCATAATGTCTAAACCATTTTCACGAAGTAATGGTGCAGCAGGAACAATCTTATCGGCTTGCCCCTCTTCACTTACCCAGAATTCACCTTCATCAAGTAATGGTAAGAACAAATGGGACAGCGGAGCCAAATCACCAGATGCGCCAACAGAACCTTGCTCTGGCACAACTGGGATCAAATCAAGTTTGATAAACGCTAACATACGTTCTACAACTTCAAGACGAATACCGGAAAAGCCTTGGCTTAGCGCATGTACTTTAGTGATCAACATCAGCTTTGAAATTGCTTTTTCAATAGGTTCACCGACACCAACGGCATGAGTAATAAGCAGGTTCTTTTGCAATAAATTAGTATCTTCAGGAGAAATTTGTGTATCACATAACGGACCAAAGCCCGTATTTATTCCATATACCGCTTTGTCTGAAGCGGCCATTTTCTCAACTCTTTGGCGGCTTATATTGATTTTGTCTATAGCTTCTTGGCAAAGCTCTGCTTTAATACTGCCATTAGCAATACCATTTACAATATCAAGGTTTAGGCGATCAACACCGTATTTAAATGTCATCTTAATGCTCCAAAATTAAAAAGTTAAATGGCTGCCTAAACGGTATTTATTACCAGGTGCCGTTAAAATAGCTAAACTGACAACACCTTGGCTTGACCAAGTGCGGCGTTTAACTTGTAAACAAGGGATTTGTGTCTCTATTGCCAATAACAGACAGATCTTTTTGTCAGCTAAAACGGCTTCAATTTCGTGAGTTGCTTCTGTTAATGGTGCTTCACTTGATAAATATTCATGAGGCGTAATTTTGGCAAAATTTTGTGATAAATAATTAGGGACTAATTTACTATTTACATAGCGTTGTTCTAGCTGAATGGGCTGGTCATTTTCAAAATGTAGTACTTCAGAGTAAAATACCGATTCGTTAGTAACTGAATTCAGTTTCAAGTTGAGAAGAATTGCAATTTCTTCATTCACAGGAACCGCTTCTAATTTTAGCTGTTGTGCATGATGTTGATGGCCACGGTCTTGAATCTCATCGGCGATATTACGTATTTCTAACAATGAAGATTGTGACTTAAAAGTAGCGACAAAAGTACCTGAACCTTGCGAACGAATCAGTAGACCTTGTTCTGTAAGTTCTTGTAATGCGCGACGAGCCGTCATCCGGCTGACAGAAAACTGTTCAGCTAATTCATTTTCAGAAGGCACTTTTACATGTTGTTGCCATTCGCCAGATTCAATTTTCTGGCAAATATGTTGCTTTATTACGGTAAATTTTGCTGTTTTTACTTGAGTCATGATAATTCGCTAGGCTTTTTATTTCACAAGACCCTCATGGGTCTTTACTCTATAACTGGTATTTACAATCTCATTTATTGCTATAGATGTCAATAGTTGTATATACAAGCTTGCTTGTGTATTTGTGATAAGTTAAAGTGACGTTATAGTTAACGTGACACTCAATTTATTAGCGCTACAGTTTGATATTAATTATGGTTGTAAGCTTAGCGTTAAACTCAACTTTTGGATCATTTATGACGATTAATACCTCACCTTGGCAAACTCTTTTCATCAACGTAAATCTAGCCACCATGACAGATGGCGCAAATAGTTATGGAGCCATTGAAAATGGTGCTTTAGCGATAATTGATGGGAAAATTGTTTGGTTAGGTAAAGAAAGTGATTTACCTACATATAATCCAGAAATAGTGAATGTAATAGATGGATTAGGAAAATGGTTAACCCCAGGGTTAGTTGATTGCCACACCCACTTAGTTTATGGCGGTAACCGTGCTAATGAATTTGAAATGCGTCTTGAAGGAAAAAGTTATCAAGAAATTGCGAATGCTGGCGGTGGGATCGTTTCAACGGTTTCAGCTACACGCAATGCGACTGAATCTGAATTATTAGCAAGTGCGTTACCGAGATTAACGGCATTACATCATCAAGGTGTAACGACACTTGAAATAAAATCAGGTTATGGACTTGATACGATAAACGAAATAAAAATGCTGAAAGTAGCGGGGCAGTTAGCTGAACAGCTTCCGGTAACAATAAAACGAACCTTCCTTGGTGCTCATGCTTTACCCGTTGAATATAAAGACAAGCCTGATGCTTATATAGAGTTGGTGTGCAACGAAATGATACCACTTATCGCAAAAGATAAGTTAGCTGACGCTGTTGATGTATTTTGTGAAAGTATAGGTTTTAGTGTTGAACAAACAGAACAAGTATTTTCCTCAGCACAAAAGCATGGATTGCCAATAAAGGTTCATGCTGAGCAACTGTCGAATTTAGGGGGAACAGCGTTAGCGGCAAAATATAGTGCTCTTTCTTCTGATCATATCGAATTCTTAGATGAAGCAGGCATAAAAGCTATGAAGAAAGCTGATATGACAGCAGTTTTGTTACCTGGGGCTTTCTATTTCTTACGGGAAACACAATTACCGCCGATGGATTTATTAAGAAAGCATGGCGTGCCAATGGCTATTGCAACTGATGCTAATCCAGGATCATCACCAATTAATAATATTCAGCTTATGCTCAATATGGCTTGTACGCTATTTAGATTAACACCTGCAGAAGCGCTAGCGGGTGTTACTTGTCATGGTGCAAAAGCACTTGGGTTATCAGAAAATAAAGGACAGCTATCACTTGGATTTGACGCTGATATAGCGCTGTGGAATATTGATAGACCTGCGGAACTTTGTTATCAATTCGGTGTTAACCCTCTTGATACGCTATTTGTTGCTGGTCAAAAAGTCATATAATTTCACTAAATAGGCTTATGATTATGTGAGTTCTTAACTCCATCATGAGCCTATTCAAAAATCTCACTATACAAAATCACCTATATTGCTTAGTCTAGGTATATATATACCTGTGCTATTTCAATCTTTATCGAGAGATATAAGGGTATAAATTGTTGTAATTACGTAAAGGTGATGTATGGAATTTTCTCGTTTAGCCCGCTTATCGTGGACTAAAACTTTGACTTCAGTCTTAGGCCTACTTTTCTTCTCTAGCACTGTACAAGCGGCCTCATTTTCATTCACTGAATTTAATATTGCTTTTGTTTTGGGGCTAATGTTCCCTGTAATATTAATTATTGCCTTAGTTAAGCCTTTAAAAAATATTCGCCTTCGTTATCCAACGTTGATTTCTATCAGTGTTTTAGTGATGCTGTATTCTTTAGCCTATTCCAAAATTTATCAAAGTGAATTAATTCTTTCATCTGCAATGATTTTTTCATCCGTATTATATTTTTGGTTACGGAGCACTTATTCAGCCCCCTCCAAAAAAATAAATTATTTGATCAACTTTACTGTAGTCGCAACAGCAATCGCTTTTGTTTTTAGTTTATGGTTTCTCCCTGATATTGATGGTTATTTTGCATGGTTGGCGGCGAGTGTTGTGGTGCTTTTGTGCGCAGGTGCTGCTGTTCTTTCATCTAAGAAAATAAAAGACCCGAGCAGCATGAGATTAGCTGTTCAGTGGTTAATACATCTTAGCTTCGTGGTTATTCTTTTTGCTTGGTTAAATGCGTTTATAAGCGCTACATGGTTAGTCTCTGCAATCGTTATTTCCTATTTAGCTGCATTAATTAATGGTTGTTGGTATTTGGTGCAAGCTGTTCGTAAGGAACTCAATAGCATTGATGAAAATTCCAGCGACATATCACAGTCGTATTTGTTAGATCCCGCGACTAATTTACCAAGCTATCAGCAAGCTCTTGAAAAACTGCACACTATTATTAAGCAGAAACCAAAAAGTCGGTTTGTTACCATTGTATTTAAACCCGTAAATTTTCAAGCGGTTAACACTGTCTTAGGTCACCATAATTCGGATATATTATTATTACAACTGGCTTACTGTTTACAAAAGGAAGTCGCTGAAAATGAATTGTTAGCTAATTTTTCAGACGATAAATCGCCAATAAAAATTGCACGACTGCAGGGGTTACACTTTTTGGTGGTACTTGATTTAAGTGCTGATAACTATCCAGACAATACTAAAGTTGATCAACTCTGCCGTGAACTCACTGCCGCAGTACCAAGTGCGATGAGCTTTAAAAGTTTCTCTCTTAATTTTGAGCTAGCATTCGGTGCAGCCTATATAGGAGAACACAGTCATAGTGTAAGTGAAGTCATTTCATTTGCCGAAGATGCTTTACTGGTATCTGAAAAAAATCAAAAAGTTGTCAGTTATTTTGATCACAACAATGCGCTTTTTACCGAAAAGCAACTTCATCGTATGGATCGATTAAAGAGAGATGTTGCCGATGAAAAATTACATTGGTATTTATTACCTCAAATATGCTTAAAGAATAGAAAAGTATTAGGTTTTCAAACTGAAGTGCATTGGTATTGTGAAGATAATACTCCTAGAGAATTAAATGAATTTGTTGATATTGCCGAGCATAGTGGTGATATATACCTGTTAACCAAACAGATGATAGTACAAGCATGTAAAGCTATTGCTCAATTGAAAAGAGTAGGCTTTGAAAAACCGGTTACCATTATATTTGCGAGTAAAGAGTTGCTTGATCCTGCACTCATTGATTATATTGCTTTACAAGTAAAAGAATACAATATTGATAAAAATCAATTAATTGTAGAGTTTAAAGAGGCGTTGATTTTATCCGCCAGCCAAAGAGCAAAAACGATTATAGATCAATTGAAATCATTAGATATAAATGTAGCTATTGGTGACTTTTCTGGAAGTTATGAGTCATTAAGGTATTTACGAAAAGTGAGTATTCATCAAGTAAAAATAAATTGTGATCTTTTAAATGATAATAACAACGAAAGTGACGGTTCAGATAAAGCCATAATTAATGCGCTTGTTAATTTAACCCGTGCAATGAAGTTACCGCTTATTGGTACATCAATTAATAATAGTAATGTTGAGCAATCGTTCACCTCTATGGGAGGAGAATTTGCTCAAGGTCGGCATTTAAGTCGTGGCGTTGTTTTTGATGAAATTGAAATTTGGACCAAACGTTGGTTAGAACAATATCCTCATAAAGAATAACGAAATAATTTAACTCAAGAACTTAACAGCCTGAATCAATAATGATAGTTTGGATAAATTAGCTCGTTGGACACTATTCAATATCTAATGGTTCTGGCGATAAAATAATACCTGTATTGTCAGCATAGATATGATCTTCAGGCAAAAACGTTACACCAGCAAAATTTATCGCTAAATCACTTTCACCGATATCTTCATCGCTAGCCCCTACGGGAATAGACACTAAGCATTGAATCCCTAAATCAATTTCTTCTAATGCATCAACGTCTCGTACGCTGCCATAACAAACAATACCTTCCCAGGCGTTTTTAGTAGCCTGTTCAGCGATTGATAAATCGATAAGTGCTCGGCGAGTTGAGCCACCACCATCAATAACGAGAACTTTTCCTATTCCATTCTCAGTAACAACTTTTTGAATTAATCCATTGTTTTCAAAGCATTTTATCGTCACTACTTGACCGCCAAAAGAGCTTCTACCTCCATAATTACAAAAGATAGGATCAACCACATCAATTAAGTCGGCATAAATATTACAGAGTTCTGAGGTGTTGTATTCCATGGTGTATCCTTTGATTTTTCACTGTTATACCTTAGTATAGCTAGATGAGCTATAGGAACAACTGTTGTGTGAAATCTATTCGGTTGTAATTAGCACTATAAAAAATACTAAGAGTGACTAACTTGAATTGCTTCAAAAAAGAATATTTAATGGTTCATTATTGCTTAATAGAGAATATAACATAATGGGTGAAAAAGACTTTTACCATAGTTTACTATTTTCTGTTGAAGCTATAGTCTTTGGATTACTTACCGCACTTCTATACATGTACTATCGCGGCTTAGGGCGGCAGTATGTTAAATATTGGATGTTAAGTTTATTATCGTTAAGTGCTCATCAAGTATTTCTTGCCATTGAAACCCAACTCACAAACTTGAGTGTTATCGCAGTTGAAAAAGTTATCCTTACGTGCTTTATTCAATTCAGTCTTTATTTTCATCTATGCGCTCTCTTACTCGGTATTTATAGTGCTGCTTCTAATAAAAAAATCTATAAAAGTCTGACTTTTTCAGCTTTTATATTTAGCGCCGTTCTTGCCCTAACCTCAACGTTACTTTATGGGTTTGAAGTTAATGAAGTCTATAACCGATTTTACTTACGTGAAAGTTTACCTGCGTTTGTGATGGGCTGTGGTTTACTTTTAACAGCCTTTTACCTTTTTAATTCTTTTAAAAAATATTTTTCTACACGCGTATTTATTTTCTATTGCGTTGTTATGGGCTTGAGATATATTTTCTTTTCTTTTCTTTCTATTGTCCTTATCAATGAGTATTGGTTCAGAGAGTTAACCGAAGTTTTGATTTATTTTGATATGGGAGCCTTCACAATTCTAGCCTTTTCTATGCTCATTTGGATGCAAGGAGCAGAACGAAATATCGCTATTTCAGCAATGAATAAAGCACAATATTTAGGTAAACACGATTCATTAACTGGGGCGTTAAATCGACAACAGGTAATGGAAAAACTTCCTTTAATCATCCAGAAAGCAGAGGCTAGTCAACGTAATTTAGCTGTTTTTTTATTAGATATAAAACGCTTTAAATTTGTAAATGATACATACGGCCTTAAAGTGGGAGACGCAATTTTAGGTGAAATAGCCAGTCGATTAGACGGAAGTATTTTTTTGCCGCAAGTAATAGGACGCTTAAGTGGAGACTCTTTTGTTTTTGTTATTGATGGCGTAGATGAAAAGCAACAAGTCGCAGCAATAGATCATTTACATGGTTTAATAAACCGCGCTTATTACATCAAGCAGCATAAAGTATTATTACAGTGCTCAATAGGTTATTGCTTATATCCTCAAGATGGCATGTTGGCTGAAGATTTATTGCAAAAAGCTAATTTAGCACTTGCTCAAGCTGAAAGCCAAAATATAGCAACCGTTAAATATAAAGAAGGCATGCAATCACATGGCCGAAGATTATTGGCGATGGAAAAAGAAATTCGTCATGGATTTGAAAAGAATCAATTCGTTTTATATTATCAGCCCCAGCTAAACTTATTAAACAATCGTATTGAAGGCTTTGAAGCACTTGTTCGTTGGCAACATCCGAACCGTGGTTTATTGCAGCCAGCCGATTTTTTACCTGATATTGAATCCCTTAACCTATTTAGTGATCTTGATAGTTATGTCTTGGAAGAAGCGTGTCAGGGGATTGCTCGATGGTATAAAGAGTATAATCGCCGAGTCACCGTTGCTGTTAATATAACAGCAGTAGAATTTCAAGATCCTAAACTTATCGAAAATATCCAAGCCCTCCTTTTTAAATACCAAATCCCTCCTCGATGTTTAGATTTGGAAATCACTGAAAACGTTGTTATCACAGAAATGAAAACAGCGATGAATACCATTGTCACCTTACAAAATATGGGCATTAAGGTATCAATTGATGATTTTGGTACTGGTTACTCATCATTAGCCTACTTACGAAAATTACCTATAGATAAAATAAAAATTGATAAAAGTTTTATAGAAGAAGTCGAAAGCAATGACTCTGACTTTACCATTGTAAAGTCCATGGTCGAACTTTCGCACGGCTTAGGTAAACGTGTGTTAGCTGAAGGTGTTGAAACAGAAGAACAACTGCGCTTATTACGCAATATTGGTTGTGATGCAGTTCAAGGATATTACGTGAGTAAACCTGTGCCAGAAAGTGATTTAAAGAAATATTTTATTCGTACGTAAAATTTATACCCTCTGTAAAAATTATTTAAATTAAAAATTATTTAAATTAAAAATTATTTAAATTAAAAATTATTTAAATTAAAAATTATTTAAATTAAAAATTATTTAAATTAAAAATTATTAACTATACTCAGAATATTAATAATTTTTAGGTTTTTTTTTTATATGCTTATAAAGCACAAGTTAATATCAAATACAGCGATAATTGTTGTAGCGATGGTTTTTATGCTCTTTTTATTGAGCTTTTCTGTCGGTTCATTAGAAGATGATGTGGGTGTGGTTCGAAGTATAGGAGATATAGAGTCTGGTGTTTTAGAGTTGAGACGTAATGAAAAAGACTTTCTTGCTCGAAAGGATCTTAAGTATTTAGATAAATTTAATAAAAAAATCACACATATTAAAAAAACACTTAGCGATCTTGAACGTTCATTTATCGAAAATAATAATGATACTAGAGAAATAAAACAATTATCGAATGTATTGGTAGACTATAACAAGCATTTTAAATCTTTGGTTGAAGCGCAACAGCGCATTGGCTTAAATCCAAAAGACGGCCTATATGGCGAATTACGTTCCGCCGTTCAGGAGGTTGAAAAGCTTTTAGGTAATCAAGAGTTTAAGTTGTTAAGTAATATGCTGCAATTAAGGCGCAATGAGAAAGACTTTATGTTACGCCTTGATGAAAAATATTTAACTCGCTGGCAAGACAATGCGAGTACTTTTGTTGATAATATTAATGAAAGCTCATTAGATAGTTCAGTTAAATCACAAGTCATTAAACTACTTGCCGTTTATCAAAGTGATTTCGAGAATTTGGTCAACGCTCAAAAAGAAATGGGCTTAGATTCAAACAGTGGTATTCAAGGTGTTATGCGAGCAACAGTGCATCAAGTTGATGACCTTACAAGTAAGTTGGTCGTTAAAACACAAAAAACGATTGAAGAGCATGTTTTTTACGTTGATACCATATCTTATAGTGTTTCCATTATAATTTTAATTATAGCGCTAGTTTTTGGCATAGTAGTGAGCCGTAGTATTCTGTCAGGCATTACACAACTTAAAGATACGATGAACCAAGTATCTGAAACTCAGAACTTATCTCTAGCAGTTAACACCAGTAGCAATGATGAAATTGGTGAAATGGCGATTGTTTTTAAAAATATGTTGGGTAATTTTAGAGATTTAATTACTTCGGTTAATCATTCTGTTACTACTGTTAATACAGCTACTGATAGCTTGTCTCAAAATATCCATCTTGCTAATTCTGGTGTTGATTCTCAAATTCAACAAACTGATATGGTGGCTACGGCTGTAACAGAAATGGTCGCTACCGTTGATGAAATAGCTAATAATACTAATGCTGCTGCTAGCAAAGCTGAAACTACAAATAATAACGCTATTATTGGAAAAGAAGGTGTTACACAAACTATTGCTAAAATTGACCAGCTTTCTGAAAAACTAAAAGAGTCAGAAAGCATTGTTCAAGAGCTTGCTAAAGATAGCCATACTATAGGTTCGGTATTAGATGTAATTCGAGGTATTGCAGAGCAAACTAATCTACTTGCACTAAATGCAGCTATCGAAGCCGCAAGAGCCGGCGAACAAGGGCGAGGCTTCGCCGTTGTTGCAGACGAGGTGAGAACATTAGCGAGTCGCACACAAGATTCTACACAAGAGATCGAAACAATTATTAGTTCACTGCAAGGGCGAACAAAAGAAATTGTTTCTCATATGGCCATTTGTCGAACTCAGGGGCAAGACAGTGCTGATCAAGCAAGTTCTGCAGGTCAAATGTTAGAAGAAATCACTCATGATGTTTCTACCATTATGGAAATGAATACAGCCATTGCATCTGCAATTCAAGAGCAAAGCACCGTTGCATCGGAAGTTAATAAGCATGTGGTTGAAATTAGAGATGTAGCAGAGCAGGCGGGTCAAATATCCCATCAAAATGCCCAAATGAGTGAAGAGTTATCTCAACAAGCGGGTGTGTTAAATAGTGAAGTAAGTCGATTTACAGTTTAGGTTTATGGTCTCTCTTGAATATGCAGAACATTGTATTTCAAGAGAGATTCTTACATAGAGTATGTTGTTTATTTTACTTCAACAAAATTAATTGAGGATTCTCTATTTTGACTGCTGGTTAAATTGTCACAGTATTTTTGCCAGTTAATTTCGTGGTTTTCATATAAATTTACGAATATTTCTTCCGAATATATTGCGCTATGTTTATCGTCAAACACTAAGCGATGACCGTATTTTCCTAGAGGTTCAATGCCTATTAACTGGATGTTTTTTTTATGAAACACTTCTGGCGTAGTATTGCTTTGCTTAGGTTTTACAGCTGCAGGAGAGAACACTCTTAAGTATTCAAAATCAAAATTAAGTTGAAGATTATTATCAAAACTAAGCGTTAACTTTTTTTGCTTACTACTAATAGAAAACTGGATAATACTCATTTGTCTACTCAATAAGAATTCATTTAAAAAAGTAGGAGACGGCACTCCTACTTTCAATTTCTATTACAGAATAAAGCGACTTAAATCTTCATTTTTAACTAACTCAGAAATAGTCTTTTCTACGTAACTTTCATCAATAACAATGACTTCGCCAGAACGTTTATCTGCATTAAATGATAAGTCTTCAATCAGGCGTTCCATCATTGTATGTAAACGTCTAGCTCCGATATTCTCTGTGCTTTCATTGACTTGCCATGCAGCATTAGCTAAAGCTTGAATGCCATCTTCACTAAATGAAACTTCGACACCTTCGGTTGCTAATAAAGCGATGTATTGTTCAGTTAATGAAGCATTCGGCTCGGTTAAAATTCTAACAAAGTCATTAGTTGTTAATGCTTGTAATTCTACACGAATCGGTAATCTACCTTGCAACTCAGGGATCAAGTCAGATGGTTTTGCCATTTGAAATGCACCTGAAGCGATGAATAAAATATGGTCTGTTTTGATCATTCCGTGCTTAGTACTAACCGTTGAACCTTCAATAAGTGGTAACAAATCTCGTTGCACACCTTCGCGAGAAACATCAGGTCCTGAACTATCGCCACGTTTACAAATTTTGTCAATTTCATCGATGAAAACGATGCCATTTTGTTCTACGGCATAAATTGCTTTCTCTTTGATATCTTCATTGTTAACAATTTTTGAAGCTTCTTCTTCCTGCAAGGCTTTAAAAGCCTCTTTAATTTTTAGTTTACGTTTATTCGTTTTCTCATTCGACATGCCTTGGAACATGTTTTGTAGCTGCGAAGTCATCTCTTCCATACCAGGAGGAGCCATTATTTCAACACCCATTTGGCTTGCCGCTAAATCTAGTTCTATTTCTTTGTCATCTAGTTTACCTTCTCGCAATTTCTTACGGAAAATCTGACGAGTACTGCTGTTATCACCCGATTCATCGCCGCCAAATCCGTCACGTGGTGGAGGTAACAATACATCTAAAATACGTTCTTCTGCGGCTTCTTCAGCTAAATGCTTAACGCGAGACATTTCTTGTTCTTTGGTCATTTTTATTGCCATATCCGCTAAGTCGCGAATAATGGTTTCAACTTCTTTACCAACATAACCTACTTCGGTAAATTTAGTTGCTTCAACTTTAATGAAAGGAGCGTTGGCAAGTTTGGCTAAACGGCGTGCGATTTCAGTTTTACCTACACCCGTTGGACCAATCATCAAAATGTTTTTAGGTGTTACTTCAGTGCGCAACTCTTCATTTAATTGCATTCTGCGCCAGCGATTTCTTAAGGCGATAGCAACGGCACGTTTTGCATCACTTTGACCAATAATGTGGCTGTCTAATTCACTGACTATTTCACGTGGTGTCATATTCGACATGATAATTCCTTAAGCATTTGTACTTATTTAATACATTTTACGAAGTGGGAGTTGAGCTTTATAGCTCGTCAATCGTATGTTGATGATTGGTGAATACACAAATATCGCCAGCGATTGTTAAAGACTTTTCAACAATTTCTTTAGCGCCAAGTTCAGTGTTTTCCAATAGCGCTGTGGCTGCAGATTGAGCAAAATTCCCACCACTACCAATGGCAATTAAGTCATTTTCTGGTTGTACAACATCACCATTACCTGTGATGATTAATGAGGCTGTTTCGTCAGCAACAGCAAGCAATGCTTCAAGTTTTCGTAATGCACGATCACTTCGCCAATCTTTAGCAAGTTCAACCGCTGCTTTGGTTAAATGCCCTTGGTGTTGTTCAAGTTTACTTTCAAATCGTTCAAATAAAGTAAAAGCATCTGCTGTACCGCCAGCAAAACCTGCAAGGACTTTGCCGTTATATAAACGACGTACTTTGCGAGCATTGCCTTTCATTACTGTATTTCCAAGTGAAACTTGGCCATCACCACCAATAGCAACTTTGCCATTACGTCTTACGCATACGATAGTAGTCACAATTAACCTCAATATTTATTTTATCTATGGGGAATAGATAAGGCTAATTATGACTTTTTCAAGGAGGGGGGCTAGATAAATATGGTTATTATTGCCAAAGCCATATTTGACATCCATTAACATTATTGCTTTTTAACTTATGTTTATCTTTTTCTGCTTCGCGTTTTCGTGCATATGGACCTAAAAATACTTTGTAATAAATACCTTTCTGGCCCTTTGATTCACTGATTTGCGATGTTAAACCTGTAAAAGCAATTGTCGCTTTTAAGACTTCAGCTTGTTTTTCTGTTCTAAAAGATCCGCATTGCATTTTATATGGACCTTTGTTTTTAACTTCGTATTCACCCACTTCAATTTCTTTACTTTTTAGGTTATCAACATAATCCCATTTTTCTTCTGGTGGAGAGGGTAAAGCTATTTCTTGAGTGTTTTGGGGTGTTTCTTTCTCAATTTTTATAGGCGCTGGTTGGGGTTGGTTGTCTTTTATAGACCATAAGCCATAACTAAAACCTCCAATTAATAAAATAAGCAACAACAGAATAAATTTGAATTTTAATGTAAAAATAGATTGAGGAGCTGCTTTGGTTTTATAAGGGCTTTTCTTTTTATTTTTGTTCCGGGGACGGGAAACGTAATCTTGATGAGCCATGAAAAAATAATATACGGGGAAACATCTGCTAATTCTAACCAACTGGTAAAGAAATAACACCTGTTAAATAGGACAAATTGTAACAGTGAGCTATTACAGGTAATTACCAGCTTAAATCGAGGGGATCTATATCGACAGTCCAGCGTACTTTTTTCTGCCATTCATTCTGAGAAATCGCGTGAATTAGGCTATGAACAGCCATATGAAGCTGTTTACGTGATTTAGCTTGCACAATTAAATGATAACGATATTTGCCTGCTTTTTTTTCCATGGCTGCAGGTACAGGGCCTGCAAATTGGCAACCTTCAAAATAAAGCTCTGTTAATAACCTAAGAAACTTTTCAGGATAAGAAGGGTAATTCGCTTCTGCACGAAAAAGAGCTTGATAACTAAATGGTGGTAATAAAGCTTGTTTGCGCTCTGTTAATGCATATTTAGCAAAATGAGGATAACCATTGTTCACTAAATCTTGTAATAAAGGATGTTCTGGAAAATTGGTTTGGACCATGACTTTACCGGGTTTACTTTCTCGACCGGCTCGCCCCGCCACTTGCACTAATAATTGTGCCATGTGTTCAGCGGCACGAAAATCAAAGCTAAAAAGAGCGCCATCAACATCTAATACAGCAACTAACGTCACATCAGGGAAGTGGTGACCTTTAGCTAACATTTGGGTGCCAATCAGTAATTGATGCTTTTTATCACTGACTTCTTGTAATAATTTAGCGAGCTCACCTTTTTTACGCGTACTGTCACGGTCTACTCTAACGGTACTGTAATCTTCGAATAGTTCGCTAATATGTTGCTCTAGCTGTTCTGTGCCTTGCCCCATAGGTTTAATACGTACACTTCCGCAACTTGGACATTGATGAGGAATACGTTTTTGACTACTGCAATGGTGACAAATTAATAATTTTTGGCCTTGATGTAATGTATAAGGTTTATTGCAACGTTGACAATCTGCTACCCAATGACATTCTTGGCAATTAATGGCTGGCGCATAACCACGACGGTTGAGGAATATTAATGCCTGTTCGCCACGTTTTAGCGTGTTTTCAATAGCCTTTTTCAATGTGCCTGATAGACCATGTTCCATTTGCTGTTGAGCGACATCAATAAGTGTTATGGGCGATTCTGTGCTTTGACCTGGCCTCTTAGTTAATCGATGATATTGATATTTACCCGACAATGCATTTTGAAGTGTTTCTAAACTAGGGGTCGCACTACCAAGAACAATAGGTATGTTTAGTTGACCAGCACGTAAAATAGCAATGTCGCGTGCATGATAACGAAAACTGTCTTGTTGTTTAAAAGAACCATCGTGCTCTTCATCGACAATAATTAAACCTAAATGATGCAATGGGGAGAAAACAGCTGAACGTGTACCAATAATTATGGCTGCAGTACCACGTTGTGCTGCAAGCCAAGTTTGTAATCGTTCTTTGTCGTTTAAGCCTGAATGGTGCAAACAAATAGGTAAATTGAAGCGTTGCTCAAATCGACTGAGCATTTGTGGTGTTAAACCAATTTCAGGCACCAAAACTAGTACCTGTTTATTCGCTGCTAAGGTTTTTTCCATTGCTTGTAAATAAACTTCGGTTTTTCCACTACCCGTTACACCATCAACTAAGTGACAAGAAAACTGATCAAAAGATGCTTTAACTGCTGAAACAATAACAGCTTGTTCAACGCTTAAGGTTAACTTTTCATTTTCGGCTAATGCCGCTTCATGATAAATAAAAGGTTCAGGCTTTTGAGTTTTTTCTTCAACTAATTCTTTATTTTTAAGCACATTTAATTGAGGTTTAGTAAACCCTAATGTGCGAATTTCTGCCCAGGTGATCCCTTGATGAGCTTTGATCAGAGAATATAAGGCTGCTTGCTTAGGTGCACGTTTTGTTATTTTTTCAAGTTCAACGGTTTCTGCATTTTCTTCATCAAATTGCTGACAATGCCAAGTAGTCGCCAGCTCTATATTTGGTTGCTCGACTTGACGAAGCAAAACCGGAAGAGCGAGTTGCAATACATCACCGATAGGGTGGTGATAATAATTTGCACAGCGTTGTAAAAACTTTAATAACGAAGGAGGAAAGCTGAACTTATCATTTACTAAACTAATAATAGGTTTCAGCTTTTTATCTTCAATTTCACATGTTGTGCTGGTACTTATGATAATGCCGATTACTTGTCGATGGCTAAAAGGAACGATAACACGAGAACCAAGTTGAATATCTTCATCACTGATAGTTTCAGGAACAATATAAGTAAAGAGCTGGCGCATGGGAACAGGAATAGCGACTTGAATATAACTAACCTGCATAGAGAACACTTTATTAACCAGAATTGTGCTTATTCTGCCGACTTGTCGCTAATATGCCAAGTGCGATTTTGTACAAATTCACCTTTAACGTGAGTTATATGTTAATTGTTCATTTTTTAGCAATTAGTTTCATTATGCTATTGCTAAGCTAGAGTCGATCTATTAAAATTCGCCTCCATTATTTAACTCGTATGGTGCTTGGCAGCAATAATGACTGACTAAGTGGCGATACGGCCTTATACAGAGGTTTCTATGAAAGACGGTATTCATCCTAATTACGTTGAGTTTAAAGCAACATGTTCTTGCGGTAACATCATTGTAACGCGTTCTACAGCGAAAAAAGATATTCACTTAGACGTATGTTCAGCATGTCACCCATTTTACACTGGTAAGCAGAAAGCTGCTGAGACCGGTGGTCGTGTTGATAAATTCAACAAACGTTTTGGTGCTCTTAGCAGCAAGTAATTTTGCGCTAAAATCAAAATGTATAAAAAAGCGTCGCAAGGCGCTTTTTTTATGTCTGAAAACCAAACAAAATCATTAGAAATACATCTCTGAATTCCTACAATCGTAAATAAAGATCAGTTTATTTATCTTTTTTTTAAACCCTTTTCATAAATACTGTATCTTACTTTATATCAACACCATTACTGAGAGTTAACCTTTGGATAATCCGAAAGTTATTTACATTAAAAATCGGCCAGATAGTCAGTTAGTCGCTTCGCCAGAATTAGTTGAAGAGCAAGCGATAATCAGTCGAGCGCAACAAGGTGATCAACAAGCTTTCTATCAACTTTACCAAAAGTATCATAGAAAAGTTTATGCCATTTGCTGGCGTATGTTGGCGGATAAAGACAGCGCAGAAGATGTTTGCCAAGAAGTGTTTGTGCAACTGTGGCAAAAAATATCCAATTTTCGTGGAGACAGTAAATTTTCCACTTGGTTACACAGTGTGACAAGCAACATTGTACTTGGGCATTTACGTAAAAATAAAAATTGGTTGCAGCGTATTTTTAGTATTGAAGACCAAACCATTCAGGATGTTGCGATAGAAATGGATGATACAAGTGAACTCACTGTATTAGACCAACACATAGCACGGTTACCAGAAAGAGCACGATTAGTATTTGTTCTGTTCGCTGTTGAAGGATATCGCCATGAAGAAATTTCGAAAATGTTAGATATGGCAGTAGGCACTAGTAAAGCGCAATACCATCGAGCAAAAAGTTTATTAAGAGAGTGGGTTGAGATATGAGTAAATTATTGTCAGAGCAAGATTTGCAAAAAAACGTGGCAGAATTACCTGATGAAATGACGCCGCAACGTGATTTATGGGCGGGTATTGAGCGTGCTATTCAGACAAAGCAACAAGATCAGCCGTCAATTGATTCGCCAAAGAAAGCAGCTTTTATACCTACTGCATGGGCAGCATCACTCGTTGCAGCAGTATTGGTTACTTGGGTTTCTTTTTCCCCACAACTTTTAGATAAATCTGTAAATGTAGCCCAACAAGATAATTCGTCATTGAATTTAGTTATAGCTATGCAAGAAAATTTTAAACAAACAAAACAAACGATGTTGGTAAGTTTTGGTCAGCCAAAGGTGTCGGAGTTACCGCAAGAAATTCAAGAAGAGTTAATAAAGCTTAGTTCTGCTCAGGCAACGATTGAGAAAGCGTTAATTGAAGATCCTAGTAATAATGACTTACTGAATTTATTACGCTGGACACAAAAACAAGAACTAGATTTATTAACCCAATTGTACAGCCCTAAATGGCAAAGTATTTAAAATAACAAATATATAGAGGTAGTTATGAGTATTTTACAAAAAGTTATTCCGATGATTTTATTTTCCGCAGCATGCTCAAGCTATGCGGGTGAAAATATAGATAAGTCCTTACCCATTAATGACGTAAGTAGCGTAAATATTGAAAATTTACGCGGCAAAGTTACAGTTATAGGTTGGGACAAAGATACAATTTCTGTTAAAGGTGAATTAGAAGATGATGCAGAGGGCCTTATTTTCAAACAGAAAGGGTCGAGTATAAAAATTAAAGTTGAGCTAGACAAACACAACAATAACTATTGGGGCAGTAATGATAAAGGATCATCATTAACTATTCATATGCCCAAGGATATTCGTGTCAGCTTTGATGGCGTTTCCAGTGATATTAATTTTGAAAACTTACATGCGAGTGCTGAAGGAAAAACGGTAAGTGGCGATATCAATGCGAATAATTTGAGTGAGCGTGTTGAATTGATTTCAGTCAGTGGCGATATCGACAGTAAAAACTTATCAGGAAAAGTAAGTCTATCAAGTGTGAGTGGCAACATTAGAGATCGTCAGTCAAGTGGGCGTTTAAAATTACGCGTTGTAAGTGGTGAGATTGACGCACAATCAACAGCGAAAGAAGTATTGATAGAAAACGTAAGCGGTGATATTGAAGTGTCACTAAGTGAAGTTGATGAACTTATGGTTTCGAATGTTAGTGGTGATTTTTCTGGAAGTTTATCGTTAAATGAAAATGGCGCGGTAAAAATGTCGAGTGTTAGTGGCCGTTTAGCGCTAAAACTTCAGAAAGGTGCTCAGGCAAGTTTTAGATTATCAGCAAATGCTGGTGGTGATATAATTAACAAAATCACTGATCAAAAAGCTCAAGAAGCTAAGTATGGCCCAAGCTCAAAATTGCGTTTTGAAACAGGAAGTGCAAGTGCGAATGTTCGTGCAAGTACAGTAAGTGGAGACATTATAGTTAGCCATTAACATATAATTATCAGACTTTAAAAACATAACGAGTTAGGGGGATCCCTCGCTCGTTTTTTTATTCAATTTCAATGTGAATTCTGATACCCTACGGCAAGTTTTAATATCGCATTGACGATAGTTTTTTAGGGTATAACCATGGCAGAGCGCAAGCCAAATAAATTTTTCAAAGACAAAAAGTTTTCACAAGATAGCCAAATGGATGCTCTAAAAGTTCCGCCTCATTCACTTGAAGCTGAGCAATCTGTATTAGGTGGCTTATTGCTTGATAACGAAACTTGGGATCGTGTTGGCGAACGTGTTGTCGCGCAAGACTTCTATAGTCGTTCACATCGTATTACTTTTGAAACCATCGCAGCGTTAATTGAATTAGGTAATCCAGTTGATTTAATTACCTTATCCGAAGCTTTAGAAAACGAGCAACGACTCGAAGATGCAGGTGGCTTTGCTTATCTCGCTGAGATGATGAAAAACACACCGAGTGCAGCAAACATCACTGCCTATGCTGATATTGTTCGTGAACGTGCTGTGACTCGTGAAATGATCAGTGTGGCGAATGAAATTGCTGAAGCTGGTTATGATCCTCAAGGTCGTCCTAGTGCAGAGCTACTCGATTTTGCCGAAACTAAAATATTTGCTATTGCCGAACAACGCGCAAATAAATCTGAAGGTCCAGAAAATATTACTTCAGTATTAGAAAAAACAGTAGATCGTATTGAACAACTTTGTTCAGCGCCAAATGGTGGTGTTACAGGTGTTTCTAGTGGCTTTAGTGATTTAGATAAAATGACTGCAGGTTTTCAAAAATCTGATCTCATTATTGTTGCTGCTCGTCCATCAATGGGTAAAACAACATTTGCGATGAACATTGCGGAAAATGCAGCAATGACTGAAGACAAACCGGCATTGATATTCAGTTTAGAAATGCCTGCAGAACAATTAATGATGAGAATGTTAGCGTCATTAGGTCGAATTGATCAAACTAAAATTCGTACCGGGCAACTAGGTGATGAAGATTGGGCGCGTTTATCATCAACAATGGGCTTGCTTATTGATAAAGGTAAAATGTTTATTGATGATGCTGCGGGTTTAACGCCTACTGATGTTCGCTCTCGTGCACGTCGTATCGCCCGTGATCATGGTGGAATTAGTATGATCATGATCGATTACTTACAGTTGATGCGTGCGCCGCAGTTTTCCGATAATCGTACCTTAGAAATTGCGGAAATATCACGTTCATTAAAAGCATTAGCGAAAGAGTTACAGGTACCTGTTGTTGCACTTTCTCAGCTAAACCGTAGTTTGGAGCAACGCTCAGACAAACGACCAATTAACTCGGATCTTCGTGAATCAGGGTCTATTGAGCAAGATGCCGATTTGATCATGTTTATTTATCGTGATGAAGTTTATCATGACGATTCAGAGTTCAAAGGTATGGCAGAAATTATAATTGGTAAACAACGTAATGGTCCTATTGGTCGTGTACCACTGACCTTCCAAGGGCAATTTTCTCGCTTTGACAACTATGCGGGTCCACATGTCTTAGCTGAAGATTAATGGCGTTAACAACAGCAACTGCGGTTATTAACTTATCTGCGCTAAAACATAATTTAGCGCAAATTAAATTGCTTGCACCTACAACCAAAGTCCTCGCCGTTTTGAAAGCCAATGGCTATGGTCATGGTCTAGAACGTATAGCTCAGGCATTATTTTCAGATCAATCTGCAAACACTAAAAATGGTGATTTGTCAGTAAAGGCTGATGCGATTGCTGTAGCAAGAATCGATGAGGCGTTGGCGCTTCGCGCTTCAGGAATAACCCAACCAATTGTTTTATTAGAAGGTTTTTTTGATAGTAAAGACTTATCCATTCTTTCTACCCATAATTTACAAACGGTTGTACACAATCAACAACAGCTTGATGCAATTCTAGCAGCCAAGCTTTCATCGCCTTTAAAAGTTTGGTTAAAAATAGATACAGGTATGCATCGCTTAGGTATTAATCCTGATCAATTTAAGCATTTTTATCAGCAATTAACAGAGTCTGATAACGTACAGCAAGATATTGTTTTAATGAGCCACTTAGGTTGTGCTGATGATAAAGATAGTAATGTTACGCAGCGGCAAATATCACTTTTTGAAGCCGTGACACAAGGCTGTGACGAAGAGCGTACGATAGCCAACTCAGCTGGAATTTGCTCATGGCCAACAAGTCACTATCAGTGGATCCGCCCTGGATTATTGCTTTATGGTGTTTCTCCTTTACCTTTGGAAGCTCCCTCAATAAAGTCCTCACAACAGCAGTTAGCGAATGAAAGTACAAGTGATATAGTTAGCCTTAATGTTAAGCCTGTAATGACACTGAAATCGAGTTTAATAGCGATACGGGAACTGGATGCCGGTGAATCTATTGGATATGGTGGAGCTTGGCAAAGCAAAGAAAAAACGGTTATAGGTGTTGTTGCTATTGGTTACGGTGACGGATATCCACGTCATGCCAAAAATGGAACACCTGTGCTAATAAATGGTAGAAGAGTTCCATTGATAGGAAAGGTATCTATGGATATGATCACTGTTGATTTAGGTGTTAATTCACGAGATAAAATTGGTGATTTAGTGACTTTGTGGGGAGATGATTTACTTGTCGCAGAAATTGCTGAATGCGCTACTACTATATCTTATGAACTTTTATGTAATATAACTCGCCGCGTGAAAATGACTTTGTCAACACAGTAAAGTATCAATTCTTTTTAATTCAATAAACCTATTCTAGAATACACCTCCTAATTTATTAAAAATTAAGCCATTACTTAATAAAGGTAGATGGGGATTTTCAGGCACAAAAAAACCTCTTTTATAAATAAAGGAGGTTATTAGATAATTTTTACTATGTTATGAGTTATTTGTCGAAACTAAACTCAATGAAAGCTTTACCAAATTCAGAGCCTAATGGGATAATAATGATAGGGCCGTCTGCTTTGTGGTGAATAGTGTGATCTTTACCTGAAACGACCATAGGTGTAGCCATATCAAATTCAAAACCTTTCTCACTGAGCATACGCTTAGCGCCACCCGTAACCATATTGGTGATTTCACCAACTAAATCTGTAATTTCTTCATTAACTTCATCAGGGCCTTCGCCAACCATCTTTTTCATAGTAGCAAGTGCTAACTTTCCTTCAAAAGTAATTGATAAAGAGCCTTTAGTTTGTGCACTTACCATACCTATTAAACCAGAAACATCCCCCATAGCCACTTCACCTTTTTTCAAACGAGGCTTCTCGGGTACCAATTCCATTTGTGCCATTGTAGACATCACATTAAGCATTGAAGATAAAAAGGGGTTAATAAACTCTACATTCATGAATGTTTCCCAAAGGCGTTAGTTGTACTAGTAACATGATTTTAAATACTAATTTAGCAAAAATAAATCGTTCCTACTAGTCATTGTTTTTTTATTATAGCAATTTTAGACATTTTTACGGACTCAGAGAAAGTTAAACTGCCCATAATTGTTCCATCTTTGTAATTTACAGTATTTACCTGTTTAGCGTAAGTATCGACGAGTAAGTCATTTTTTACCACTATTCCAGATAAATAGTTTTCAAAATGAGCTTCTTGGTAAATATAAACGCTACCTTTAGTAATTTCTAAACCTATCCAATTAAGCTTTATTATGTGTTTTTTATTCTCTTGAAGGTCAATAAGTTGGAAATGCGCTTCTACATAGTTTTGAATGAGCTTTTCGTATTCTGGATGTTCAGGAGAAAAGAGTACTTGCTGTTGCTCAGCAATAGCGTTATCAATATCGTGAGCAGTCAGTTGATGAATGATTTCTATATTATTTGTTTTTGGATTAACTGATAATTCAGTTAATCCAAAAAAGTAGCGGTGAGCTACGCTTGAAAGCGTAACTCCACACAATATGCAAATAATGAAGCTTTTAAATAATGTATTTTTTACCATTATTTACCTTATTCTTCCTTGTCTTTTTTCTCATCATCTGCAGATTTTAACTTCATGTTATAATCACGCATCATATCTTTCTTTTTACGTTTATATAGTTCAAATTTTGATTTTATTGGGCGAGCTGGCCAGTAATTGTTATTAACATCTACATCAGCAGTTTCCCAGTTTGGATCAATGGCAATAGCCGTAATTTCTTTATCTGTAATAAATAATTTAGACACCTTTTCACTATTTTTACGCCAAATTTCTGCAGGAATATGCACGAGTTCAGTTGTCTTATCAGCAAACGTTAATTCAACAATAATAGGCATGACTAAGCCGCCTTTGTTTTCAAAATCAACAATGTAGAAGTTTCTTTCATCAACAAGCAGATCTTTTTCCCACTGCTCTAACTTTTTATTTGAACTGTTATAAGTATTACGTGCTTTATTAGTTGCCGTAAATTTATCGTGTTCATTGTAAAAATCATATAATTCAGGCTTGTCAGTTGTTCTAAGCCATTGTCCTTTATCGCGAATGTCACTAATAAAGGTTGGCTTTTCACTTTCTAACGCACGATTCCAAGCAGCTTCTGTATCTGGATTTTGGCTGTTAGGGCGGTATAAGTGAATATCACCTAAAGCAATATCAACATTATCTGTTGTGTAAAACCAGCCACGCCAGAACCAATCTAAATCAACTGCAGAAGCATCTTCCATCGTACGGAAAAAGTCTGAAGGAGTAGGGCGTTTAAACTTCCAACGTTGTGCATATTCTTTGAATGCAAAATCAAATAATTCACGACCCATTACAGTTTCACGTAGAATGTTTAATGCCGTTGCGGGTTTACCGTAAGCATTGTTACCAAACTGAAGAATTGATTCAGAATTGGTCATGATTGGTACCTGGTTGGTGCTTTTCATGTACTTAGTTATGTCAGGAGCATGACCTCGGCGTGAAGGATAACCTTCTTCCCAAGCTTGTTGCGCTAAAAACTGTAGGAAAGTATTTAAGCCTTCATCCATCCAAGTCCATTGACGTTCGTCTGAGTTAACGATCATCGGAAAGTAGTTATGACCAACTTCATGAATGATTACGCCAATTAAACCGTATTTAGTACCACGTGAATATGTTTTTTCACCTGTTTTTTTATCAAGTGTTGGACGATATCCATTGAAAGTGATCATGGGATATTCCATTCCACCAATTGGTCCATGTACAGAAATTGAAACAGGGTATGGGTAAGCAAATGTGTACTTATTGTACTGTTGCATTGTATGAATTATAGCTTCAGTAGAGTAACGTTCCCACAATGGATTACCTTCATTAGGATAATAAGACATGGCCATTGTATCGGTACCGCCTTCATTATACCCTTGAGCGTCCCAGATAAATTTACGACTTGAAGCGAAAGCAAAATCACGCACGTTCTTCGCTTTGAAATGCCATGTTTTAGTTTTTGATGAACGTGATTTTTCATTAGCAAGTGCTTCTTCTGGGCTAACTATCATTACAGGGCTTTTAGCATTTTTAGCTTTAGCTAAGCGCTTAAGTTGTGTTTTAGATAAGACTTTCTTTTCATTTTGTAACTCACCTGTTGCAGCAACAATATGGTCAGCTGGAACTGTGATCTTAACGTCGTAATCACCAAATTCTAAAGTGAATTCACCGTTACCTAAAAACTGTTTGTTTTGCCAGCCCATAACATCATAGTATGCAGCTGCACGCGGAAACCAGCCGGCAACTTCGTACAGGTAGTTATCGTCTTCTTTAAAGTATTCATACCCAGAACGGCCACCTAATACTTTTTGTTCGTGCAGTTTGTAATTCCACTTAATATTTAACTCTACATCGTCACCAGATTTTAAAGCTTTAGGTAAATCAACGCGCATCATAGTGCCGTTAATTACATAAGGGAGTGCTTTAGCATTTGAACCTGCAACTTGAGTAATTTTATTACCGCCATCGAATTCAGTTGACTCTATTGCGTTACGTAAACCGCGGTAAGTTACTTTTTTACTAGGAGCCGTGCTTGTTAAGCGATTATCAGAGTCACGTTTTAGGCGATTCTGATCAAGCTGTATCCACAAGTATCGTAATGTATCTGGTGAATTATTAGTGTAGCTGATGGTTTCGCTACCTTTTAATGTTTGTGTTTTATCATCAAGCTGAATATTTATTTTGTAATCAACTTGTTGCTGCCAGTATTGATGGCCAGGCGCACCGGATGCTGTTCGGTATGTGTTGGGTGTAGGTAAAATTTCTTCTAATTGACGAAATTTATCTGTGTCGATTGTATTCTTTGCAATTGTGCTACCGCTGGCAACAACAAATAAGCAAAGTAACGCTAACTTGATTGAATATTTCATAGGCTTCCTGACTATTATTATAATGTATACACGTTTATCCGTGAACTTATAGCATGAATGCGCCTAGGGAGTTAAGGGAGGGGGCTTTTTATGCGACCAGTCGCTGTAAATACAAGTTTAATGGAGGAGTTAAATTACTAGCACAACTGAATAAAATAGCTTTAGCTGCAGCTTTGGCATGCACCATGCGCTTCAACAATTTGATGACTAATGGTAAACCCTGTTGCATCTGCCATTGAGCGTAAGGCAAGATCTAAATTAGACGACTGAATTTCTTCAACATGGCCACAAGTATCACAGATTAATAATTGCACAGGGTGATTACATTCACTGAAATGATGACACATTACAAAAGCATTTAACGATTCTATTTTGTGAACAAAACCTTGTTTGCTTAAGAAATCTAGTGCGCGATAAATGGTAGCTGGTTTTGCTGAAGGGTCTATTAATTTTAATTCATCAAGTAGATCATAAGCGCCAACTGCACCGCTATGTTGAGTCAGTAATTTAAAAACTTGTTCTCTGGCTAACGTAAATCGTGCACCACGTTTTTGGCAAGACTCTTTAGCTTGAATTAGTAATTTTTCAGCGTTCATTTTGGGTTATGTACTTGCATGATTGAATGGTTTTTAGCAGTCTAACACAGAGGTTTTGATGATGTAATATAGATGAAAGGTTAATTATTGTTATATTTTTTAGGGGGCTATTTATATTTACTCTTTATGTTGACTGAATTGCGATTTTAATAAGGATATTTACTTTAAATAAGCTAAGCTTAATTATTAAGATAAATTTTACTAATCTATTCATAGTGTTTAGGTGTTATTTTTTCATGAAAAATCTTTTTTTTAAGTCCTTTTTTTTATTTTTTATAATGAATCCTCAGCTGGAAGCTTTTCAACACCCGTTACTAAAAGAAAAAATCACTTTTTATGCTGAAAATTATCCTCCAGCTAATTATTTAGTCAATGACGAATTGAAGGGGATTTCAGTCGATACATTAAAAGCAATATGGAAACATTTAAAAATTTCAGACCAAGAAATACAAGTTGTTCCTTGGTCACGTGGTTATCGATTTACTTTAGATAAAAGTAACACCGCTTTATTTACAATGTCTAAAACCGAACCACGAGAAGGTCTTTTCAAATGGGTAGGTCCTGTTTTTAATTCGACCCATGTATTAATTGCTAAAAAATCAAAAAACTTTCGATTTTCAACGTTGGGAAAAGTTTTTTATCATAACGTTGCAACAGTAGAAGGAGATATTTCTGAAATATCACTTCATGAAGTTGGTTTTCCTTCTTCAAATATGGCAAAAGTCGCGGAAATAAAACAAGCCTTTTTAATGATGCAATCAGATCGTGTCGATATGATTGTAATTTCAATTCATGGTTTTTCTTATTTGGCTAAGCAGCTTGGATTTGATGAAGAAGATTACGAACAAGTGTGGCAAGTTAACAAAATTGGTAACTACTTTGCTTTTAATATTAATACCCCTGATGAAGTCATAAATACTTATCAAAAAGCTTTTGAAGATATTGCTAAACAACGATTAATTATTAAAGAGTCTTATGAGTTACCTCTGGCTGAATATTAATCAGATAAGTTCTGTTCAAATACTTAATACCAATATCCTAAAGCAGTCACTAACTTATTATCATTATTGACTGTTATATTAATAAGGATAGAAAAGTGAATTTAAGTATCCTATCGTAAGGAAATACTTCATTGAATAGCTTAAACGAACAAAGTGCCGAAAAGTATTTATTGTCAAAGCCTGAAGCCTCACTTTATTACCCTTTTGGTGACGATGTTAGGGTGTTTAGAGTTAAAAATAAAATGTTTGCGACTATTGCTCATGGCTCTAACGCTAAAAGTGCAAAAGTAGGAGATGACATTAAAGCCCATTACTGGATGAACATAAAATGTGATCCTGATGAAGCTGAAATGTTACGTGATATTTTTCCAGCAATTATACCGGGTTACCATATGAATAAAGCACAGTGGAATACCGTGATATTAGACAACTCAATTCCTCTGGGCGAAATTGAGCGCATGATGGATAATTCTTATATGTTGGTGATCAGTAAAATGACCAAGAAAGATCAGCTGTCAATATTGATGCATTTGTAATATATGTTTGTGGAGCAAGCCCAATTTTATACGTTGTTTTTACCATGAGTTAATGAGTGTTTCTATTTGCTTGAACTCATTTTTCATTTGAGTTGCGTCTTCATGTATTGAAATCTTGGTTAATCCAGCTAAGAAAATATTAAATATTACATGAGCTTTTTCTGAAGGGGCTTTCAAATTTTTAATGGCGAGTTGTGCAGTAAAAAATTCAACCAATATTTGTTCAAATTCGGTAAATGCGGCTATTAATTGCTTATCTCCTTTTAAATCACCAGAAATGCTATTTAAGATAAAGCAGCCATTATGGCGCACATCTGAAGGTTTACACGATGTAAAAGCTGTGAAAAAGGATGCTAAACCAGAGTTTTCTTTTATTAAACTTTGGGTTAACTGCTTTACGAATGCTAAATAACTCTGCAAGCACAAAGTAAAAATATTTTTTTTGTCACCAAAGCTATGAATTAAACTTCTACCGCTTAACCCCGTTAGTTTCTGTAAATCTCTGATGGAGGTTTTGTCATATCCTCCTTTCCAAAATGCCTGCAAACAGGCTCCTAAAGCTTCATCTTTATCAAAGGATATTGCTCTGCCCATTTTATGCTCTTAATTAATAATTAAAGGATTATAGTCATAATGATTTTACTACAACAGGTGTTGTAATAGAAGGTAGTTTCGGATATATTATATTGAAACGCTTGTTGTAATATGAATATAGAAAGGAATAATAGGCATGGTATTAAAAGTTAATGGGCAATTAGAAAACATCACACTTCCCAATATTGATGGGAGTTTGTTTGAACTTGAATCCTTGAAAGGTAAAAAAGTACTTATATCGTTTCATCGGTTTGCAACTTGCCCTTTCTGTAACTTACATATTCATCAACTCGTTAAAAACTTTGATTCATTTTCTGATGAATTCACTATTGTTGCAATTTTTGACTCCCCTCTTAGCCATTTACAAAAGCATGCTGAAGACCATCATGCACCTTTCGCTATATTGGCTGATGATAGCAACGCCTACTATCAAAGGTTTAATGTAGAGCGTTCAGTTTTAAAGACTATCAAAGGGTTCATTAAACGGTTTCCAACCCTTTTATATGCGATGTTTGTAAAAGGGTACTGGCCATTTCCTATTAAAGGCAACATATTTTCTATGCCTTTGGAAATTCTCATTGATGGAAAAGGCATTATTCAGCATATCCACAAAGGTAGGGACGAAGGGGACCATCTTTCATTGGACGAAGTTAAAAAATTTTCCAAACTTGGTTCAATACCATTAAATATTAATAATAAATAACCAGGCGGATGCGTATTCAATTTGGGTATATTGTGTAATTAATAAAATGTTTTTAGATTATTAGTTAATTGATAATTTTATTTTTTGCACTCGATTATTTTTCGGATGAATTACACATTAAATTTTATTTATCAGATAGGTATAATATCTCTTGATGTTAAAAGAAATTGGAATTCAATTATTTTAGACGGTTCAATTCCGCAGGGAGAGATTGAGCGGATGATAGATAACTCGTATATTTTGGTGGTGAGTAAAATGACCAAGAAAGATCAAGCGTCCATCTTGGTCCGCATGTAATTTATCAATATACTTTTAGCAATGAGACAGTTGTTACTTTGTGAATAGTGGGCATCATTGCTGTGACATGACCAATTTTATAAGCCTTCTTCAATAATTCCTTCTTATTTTTAAAAATCACACCTTGGTTAATGAATCGAAATCATATTTAAAATTAATTGGTTAACCTGTTTGGTAAGGTTTTTATGCTTAATCTCTCTGGTTTTTCTAGGGTTTCTTTTTATTCCTTTGTTTTAAAACGGATTGTGGTTTTTTGTTTTGTTGTGACTTGGTTGGGTATTTTGAATTCCAATCTTTTTTGTTGTTATTGGTATGCTTTTTGGTAAAAACAATTTTCATTAACAGGTAAAGGCTGGTAAGTTAATTAGGAAGTAATTACATTTGACGTGCTTTGTTTTGGTTGACCGATTTAGTGTTTGATAAGAAAGAGATATTAATAATGAAAAATAATAAACAGATAATATCAAAGTCATTAGTAGTGACTATGTTGCTAGGATCATTAGTTGCCTGTGGCGGAGGCTCTACACCGGCAGTAGAAGAACTTAACCAAGGCTCTACCGCAGCAGTAATTGCTGGTGATATATCAGGCACTTTTGTTGAAGATGACGTAGCCCCAACCACTGGTGCGTTAAGCATTGAAGACCCTGATACGGGTGAAGCTGCTTTTATCGCACAAACCGATACACAAGGTAAGTATGGACAATTCTCAGTAGACACAAACGGCCAATGGAGTTATACGCTTTCTAATGCATTAGCTGCAGTACAAGAATTAACTCCGGATGCCACTTTATTAGATACTTTTAATGTATCAAGTATTGACAGTACCACGGTAACTGTCACATTGACTATCACAGGTAGCAATGATGTACCTACTGTTGGAGGAGTATTTGAAGCTTCATTAGAATTAGGTAGTACAACAACCGCTAGCGATAACTTAACGATAAGCGGTGGTGACTTAAATGAAGCTGTTTTTATTGCTCAAGAAAATACAGCAGGTGTTCATGGTACTTTTACCATCAATGAAACAGGAAGCTGGTTATATAATCTAACTAATGCTGGGTTAACTAAAGCTGCTATAGAAACCTTTACTGTAAATGTTGGGGATGGCTCAATTCAAACCATAACTATCAATATTTTATCATCAGTAGTAGAGCAAGCTGGAGCTTTAGTAAAAGGTGAAATTGGTAATAATGACACTGTGCCTACGGTTAGTTGTGATCAAGTTCTTAACAGTATTTCGGCTTTTGAAAATGCTGTAAATGATAATTTTGACCTGACACCAGGTCAAACAGTTTGTCTCGCCTCTGGTACGTATTCTGGTCTTGATATTAGCTTTGGTGGTTCAGGTACGCTAGCACAGCCTATTACTGTTGGCGCACAAGTGCCAGGTACAGTGACCATCTCTGGTGAAGTGTCTATTGCGATGACAGGTGAGTATGTAGTACTGCAAGGTTTTATTTTTAAAGATGGATCACAAGATAACCAAGTTATTCAAACGCGTGCCAATAGCAGTACACCCTGTAATAACTGTCGTATTACTGAAAATTCTTTAATTAACATGGATGAAGGAATTGAAGATACCACTAAGTGGGTATACATCTACGGCAACGATAATCGTATTGATCATAATTGGTTTTCAGGTAAAACAACCCGTGGCGCTTTGTTAGTTATTGACCGCTATGTTCCTGATGGGGTGACTATGGATGAAACATTCATTGATAGAGCGCAGATAGATCATAACTATTTTGGGGATCGTCCACCTGTAAATGGTAAAGCATATGCAGACAGCAGTGATAATGAGTATGAAGGCATTCGCATCGGAACCAGTGACTCTCATACCGGCGATTCTTATTCTGTGGTAGAGCATAACTACTTTGAAAAAATTCAAGGTGAAGCTGAAGTTATCTCTAACAAATCAGGCCACAATATCATTCGTCATAATACCATTCGTGATAGTTATGGTTCTATTGTGACTCGCCATGGTGAATATGCCACGATAGAAAATAATTTTATTTTTGGCGATGATAATCCCTTTTCTGGTGGAATAAGAATTATTGATGGTAATCACACCGTAATAAATAATTATGTTGAAGGGGCAAGGTATCAAGCCAGTAATTGGAATGGCGGCATTGTGCTTACTAGTGGTAATGGCTCCACAACTAACGGTTATCAAAATGTTGAAAACGTACTGGTTGCAAATAACACCATAGTAGACAGTGTGAATAGTCTAAACGTTTTTGGTGGTAAAGAGAGTACTGAGCCTGATTCTGTGTATTTTATCAATAATATAATTGCTAATGCTGTTGGGCCTGTAATCAAAAATGCAGAGGCTATGCCAACTAACTCTACTTTTGCAGGTAACCTTGTTTATGGTACTAGACTTTCTGACAATGATGATGTGAATTCTGCTGGTGTATCGGGCATGACATTTGTTGATGCCGAATTAGCAGCTGATCCGTTAGGCTTATATCGTCCAAGCAACGCATCGCCAGAATTAACGGCCGATGAATCTTTCGCGATTGGTGATTTTTCATATCCAACACATGATATGGATGGCCAAGTAAGAAGCGAAATTACAACCATTGGCGCGGATGAAACGTTCGATACAACACCCAGTCGTGGCCCGTTAACGTCAGCATTAGTTGGCCCATTAAGTTACACACCACCAGCAACTGTTGGGCATGTTGTTAAAGTGCCAATCAATAACCATGACTTTGATTCAGCAGACCTTACTGGCTGGGTGAATAGTGGTACTGAAGTTGTGCTAAACATAGGTGATGTTTTCTCTAGAGGTAGTAGCATAAAAGTAGATGATGCTGCTGATTCAATTAGCCAAGATGTAGTTGTTACGCCAAATACTAACTATACATTGTCTGCCTTTGTCAAAGGAGTCGGCTCATTATCAGTGATTGTAGATGGTGTCTCATATGAGGCCATTCAAACTAGTGACGATTATAAGTTTACTCGAGTAAGTTTTAATTCTGGCTCTGTTACAACAGCGACTATCAAAGCGAGTTTACCTACTCAAGTCAATAATCTTGCTCCGCTAGTTAATGCTAAGTTTGATGATGAACAAACAGGCTGGGGAGTATATGAAGGAACGGGCATTGGACAAGTTCAGGATTCCAGCAACTCGTCAGATAGCACTGATGGTTCTATTAAATTCAAATATAATGATGACGACTCAGGTACACCTCATGATCCCTATATCGCGCAATCGATAACTGTTTTACCTAATACTGACTACACATTAACGTCTTATTCATTATTAAAAAGTAGTTCAAGTGGTAGTACGGTATTATTCGGTGCCTTTGAAGGTAGTGATGATTCACTACTAGCGAGTGCAACACCTATTGCTGTGGTAATAGCTTCAAAAGAATCTATTTACAGTGACTTAGAGGCTGCGGGCGCGGAAGAAGGAGATGATAGTTTCTTAAAAGATTCATTGATATTTAACTCAGATGATAACGCTAGCATTACCATCTTTTCGCAATTTCAAACGACTACAGGTGATGAAATTCGGGTAGATGAGTTTGAGTTAGGTTATATGGGAGCACCCGCTAATGGCACTCAAGCTTTCTTTGATAGCTTCCGTTTAGTGTCTCATGAGTCATTGGACTAATTGCCAACTTAAGCTGCTAGCAGTTTACTTAAATACTATGTTTAAGGTCGTTGTTTAACGGCCTTTTTCAATGGAACCTGTGGGAAAATACCAAGAATGCATTGATAATTTAGTATCAAAAGTTTTCATGCTACGTCTCATCACTCCTGCAATAAAATCTAGTTACCAAGTAAATATAAGAAATTGGAATTCAATTATTTTAGACAGTTCAATTCCGCAGTGAGAGATTGAGCGGATGATAGATAATTCATTTATGTTGGTGGTGAGTAAGATGACAAAGAAAGATCAGCAGTCGATAATTATACATTTTTAATGGTAAGGGGGAGTGCATTATTGCAGTTAATTTTAGAGTCATTTGTTATTTCGGCCATTTTTGATTTTTTCAAATTTGACCTTTAATATTAACCACTAAATCAAAATTATTTTATTAAATTATAAATCCAAGACGTTGGATGTAGGCGATAAATTTCCCCCTATATAGAACATCCATACAAAGTGAAATCTTATGTTAGCCTTTTTAATTATTATGAGAACTAATTAAGTGCAATTGAGTTTGTCGACCATCAATATATCTCACGCCATTTTTACCAAAAAAAGCTTCTTCTTCTAACATGACCCTAATTTCTTTATTCCACGATTGAAGAAATACTGCATTATTTAGTTCAATTGAATAAGCTGTATTATAGTGTAAAGGGTGATCTCCGCTACCAGTCACACCTTGTTGTGAATCCCACATACCAAGTGTTGTTCCAGCAGCATGTCCATGAAAACCTATAGGATGAGTATATATTGTTGGCTTAAGTCCTTGTTCAATAGCTTGCTTTCTTGATAATTTTAAAACTTCATTTCCCGTACGGCCAACTTTGAAATTGCGGGTGAAGATATCTTGTAATTGATTACCTGAATTAAAAGCCACTATGAGATCTTTAGGTGCCGATTGCTCATTTTCTTTTAGAACATAAGCGTGTTGTTGTGTATCAGTATTTAAACGTAAATAGGTAATACCAAAATCGACATGTAATAAATCACCTTGCTGAATAATGTTCTTTTCATAACCATTAGTAAAACTATCAACATGATTAAATTTTTTGTTATCTTGACGTTGAATGTCTACTGTAGGATGAAACCAAACTTGTAGCTTTAGCTCCTTCACGCGTTCTCTAAACCACCAAACAAGATCGCTTGATGACGTTTTACCCACTTCAATAACCTCATTTGAAAAACCTTGGGAAATAATGTCATGAGCAATAGCGACAATATTTTCATACATTATCATTTCTTCAGGAATACGTTGCTCTAACCAAGCGACTCCTAATTCTTGTGCAGAAACAATTCGTTCAAGGTAATTGGCAGGTAACGTAGATAATAATTTCTCTTTTTCACTTGCCACTAAACCATCAGCATGTCCCCAGTATTTTGATTGGTTGATACCAATTTTATTAGGATTTTTGTCTTTAATTAGTGAGAGTAAAGCCTGCCATTGATCAGGTTGTTTATTTTTATCCCAAGCTTTTTCAAAAATACTACCGACTTTATAAGGAGCAATAGCATAAGAGCCTACAGTGTCATTCTCTTCTAAATAAAACACAAAGATAGTTGTTCTTCTTGCTGATAACCATTTTGCAGGTAAAAAGGTTTTTAAAATTGGATCTTCATTATATTCACGACTGATGAGTATCCACATATCAATATCTGTTTCTTTCATCAAACGAGGTAATAATTGCTGTACTCGCTTTTGTGTCATTGCATCAATAAATTCAGCTCGCTGTTGCATAGATAAAATATTGTTTATAGCATCAGATGCATTTACTACGACAGGTTGAAATATTAACACCAATAAACAAAACAAAAAGCGCATAAATTAGCCTTTAAATAATAAATAATAGCTGCTTAAATGGCTATCAAAATTTATTGTTGGAGTTTAAATAGTTAATATTACCCTACTGAGCGTAACCGATATATTTATAAAGCGGTATTTAGAAAAGCAATAGCGTTAATGTTTATACAAATACAAAAAATTGGCATTCAATTATTTTAAACGGTTCAATTCCAAAAAGTTAGATAGAAGGGGGTGATGAATCATTCTTATATGCTGGTGGTTATGGGTATGATAAAAAAGATCAATAATCGATTTTTATGCATTTATCAATGTTAAAATGTATAAAAAAGCCAGAGAAGAATCATATCTAAGTCTCTGGCTTTTATAATTTATTGGACAGTTATTAATTAAAAGAAAACCACTTAGTTAGCTGACTTCTAATTAATAACAGTCAAAGTACTTTAAGAGGTACATTTACTCACCAAACGTTGCAACTGCTCCATCTCCCATTATATTGTTAATTAAAATACCTAACTGCCCTTTATCCATAGCACCACAAGCAAGCATTTTTTCACATGATCGTCCCAATATTTTAGTACCTGTCGAAACAGCACCTTTTTGAGGATAAGTGTTTTTCAAACTAGATATTTCGTAGGCAAACATTTCATGTAGATCTGATGTAACCGTTATTATTTCAATATTTTTATCTTTAGGATGTTTAATTGTTTTTTGTTGTGTTGAAGCTGTTAGCGTTTGTTCAGTCTTTACTTTTTGCTCTGGCAAAGGTTCTTCAGATAATACTTCAAGTAATTCTGGGTAGTTATCTGTATTAAGTTCATTAGATTTTTCAATAGACCTGATTAAGGCAGCTGTTTTTTTATGTTTAGCTTGATAGGCTTTGGTTATCCATTTGTCAGATTGACCAAAATTACGCACATGAAAGTCTTTTTTGTAATAAATCATGCCTAATAAAAAAGCAGCCTCGGAACTCTTATTTCTTGCTGCTTTTTTTAAATATTTAATTCCATTAGGTACGTCTTTATATTCTTCGTTATTCAAGTAAATCATGGCTGCTCTATGCGTGCCTTTTATCGAGCCATATTTGGCCGCAGACTTATATGATTTCAATGCTTTTTTTAAACTTTTATCGGTACCATGTCCATTAAAGTATAAGTCACCTAAAGTCGCCATTGCGTCGGCATAACCGGCTTTTGAGTATTTTTTATATTGCTTAAAGTCTGCTTTACATTCATTTGTATCGCAGGCTGGAATTGCAACGGAAAAACTATTGAAGCTATAAAGAATTGTGCTTAAAACTGCGAATAATTTTAGTGTGTTTTTAATCATGTTATATTTCCTTATGTTGTTATAAAAGTCACTATGATACAAAAAATGTATCAAGCATATCAGAGACAAATCATATCTAAGTCTCTGGGTGTTAAATTTAATGGGTAGTTATTAATTTAAAGTAAGCCACTTAGTTAGTTGACCTCTAATTAATAACAGGCAAAGTATTTTAAGAAATACATTTACTCAGAAAACGATAAATTCCTTAGCTCACCTTAAATTGTCAACTAAAATTTTGAATTGCCCTTTATCCATTTTGCCACAAGAGAGTATCTCATCACATGATCGTCCCAATATTTTAGTACCTGTCGAAACAGCACCTTTTTGAGGATAAGTGTTTTTCAAACTAGATATTTCGTAGGCAAACATTTCATGTAGATCTGATGTAACCGTTATTATTTCAATATTTTTATCTTTAGGATGTTTAATTGTTTTTTGTTGTGTTGAAGCTGTTAGCGTTTGTTCAGTCTTTACTTTTTGCTCTGGCAAAGGTTCTTCAGATAATACTTCAAGTAATTCTGGGTAGTTATCTGTATTAAGTTCATTAGATTTTTCAATAGACCTGATTAAGGCAGCTGTTTTTTTATGTTTAGCTTGATAGGCTTTGGTTATCCATTTGTCAGATTGACCAAAATTACGCACATGAAAGTCTTTTTTGTAATAAATCATGCCTAATAAAAAAGCAGCCTCGGAACTCTTATTTCTTGCTGCTTTTTTTAAATATTTAATTCCATTAGGTACGTCTTTATATTCTTCGTTATTCAAGTAAATCATGGCTGTTCTATGTGTGCCTTTCATCGAGCCATATTTGGACGCAAATTTATATGATTTTAAAGCTTTTTCCAAATTTTTATCAGTACCATGACCATTAAAATATAAGTCACCTAAAGTAGCCATCGCATCGGCATAACCGGCTTTTGAGTATTTTTTATATTGCTGAAAGTCTGCTTTACATTCATCAGTTTGACAGGCTGGAATTGCTACGGAATAACTATTGAAGCTATAAATAATTGTGCTTAAAATTGCAAATGATTTTAGTGTGTTTTTAATCATGTTATACATCCTTATATCGTTATAAAAGTCACTATAATAGAAAAAGGGTGACTAATGTGTATATTCCTTGCTTGCTGGTTACTAAATTGTTGCTCTATTGTTACACTTTGTTGTTATAAATATTATACAGTTCAATTCACAAAGCAAGTTTTTCTTCAATTAGAAAATCGCTAACGACTAATGAATAAATAAATTGTATTTCGGTGATTCAGGGGGGGGATTAGGAGGATAAGAAAGAAAAGCCTTCATCCGTTTTTTGATATTAATCGCAATATTAAAGCGTTTTATTAATCCAGCCCATAAGGTTTAATTGCCGGTTATCATTCCTTCAGTCTAATAATCTATGGCAACAAAACGATATCGTTTATTGTCGAAGATATTGTTTCTAGTTGTGAAAACAAACGATCATCAGGAATGAGCCCAATATTTAAACGTAAGCAGTCTTGGTACAAGTTTGTTGTTGAAAAAGAGCTTCCATGTTGCGTATAAATCCCTTTATTCGTTAGAGATAGCGAAAGTTTTTTTGTATCCACATGAGGCAGACAAATCCAGAGTGTTAATCCGCCTTTGGGGAAGTAGATTTTGCTGTTTTTGGGGAGATGCCGTTCTAAAAATTCTATATACGCTCTACAATGAAGAGAAAGCGCTTTGTTGGTTTTTTTTAAATGCCTTGAATAATGTCCTTTCTCAAGATAATCGGTCATCGCTGCTTGAATGGGGTAATTAATACCGAACGTTTTAATTTTTCGTAACTTTATATACTTCTCTAAAAACCTTCCTGGTTTGCACCAACCTAAACGAAGCCCCGGAGCCAAGGTTTTAGAAAAACTACTACACCATAAAACCCAACCCGCATCATCATAGTATTTTATGGGTAAGGGAATGTTCTTTTGGTGGGCTAATTCTCTAAAGACATCATCTTCAATGATAGGAAGCTCGTACTTCGCAGCTAATTGGGCAATTAACTTTTTCTGTTCGTTATTAATACTATGACCCGTAGGGTTTTGATGATTGGCGGTCAATATACAAGCGGCTACCTTTTTATGCTCAGCAACATGGCGTAACTGCTCTAAATCAATCCCCTCTTCAGTACTGGGTACTTCAATAATTGAACGCTCAAGCAAATAAAGAATATCGAGTAAACCTGAATAACAAGGCGAACTGACAATGATCACATCGCCTGGTTTACTGACTACTTCTAAAGCAGAAACTACTGCGTCCAAACAACCATTTGTAATCACTAATTCGTCGGGATGACTGATAAAACCTTGTTGATTGAAGTGATTGGATAACTGTGCTCTAAGTTGCGAGTTCCCTTGAGGGTTTTCATAGTTCAATGCAAAGTTTGACTTCTTTGTAGCAGCTTGAATGCTACGTGCGATAATTGCATTATCAATTAATCGTGTATCTAATTTAGCCGTGGCTAAACTATCTATAGAAATATCGGTGATATTTTCTAACTGTCGAGCAGACACATTGGTAATTGAGCTCTTGAACTGAGGAAATATATTTGTATATTTTGCAGAGTAAGGCTTTTGCACAAAGAAGCCTTTTTTATTTTCAGGTAACGCATATCCTATTTTTTCCATATGCCTGTAGCAAGCTAAAGCTGTGGTCATACTAACATTATGCAATGTCATAATAGAGCGTAAGGAAGGTAATTTAGTGTTCACCGGCAAATGCTCATTTTCAATATCAGCAACGAACTTTTGAGCTATCTGTAAATATTTACTAGTGGCTGCCATATGCTATTCCTCATCTGTTATCTAAAAAAAGATAAAAACTGTGCCTGTTATCTAAATTTGACTAGAATACACTAATGCTTAATTTAGGCAAAGAGAGCGAATAATGAAATATTCCCCTGAAAGCAACGAAAGACTTATAGACGCGTTAACGCAGCAATTCGGTATCTTTCATAGCGAGTTGGCTAATCGTGATGTTGCCAGTAAAAAATTGACGGTTCCTTATAAAAAAATGCCAATGAAAGGCATTGATTTTGATGGTTTAAATCAATATATATTAGAAAATATTCAACCCAATTTATCTGCAAGTAATGGTGGTAGGTATTGGGGGTTTGTTACCGGAGGTGCTAATCCGGTAGCAACGTTTGCAGATTGGCTAGTAACCGCGTTTAACCAAAACGTATCAAAAGGTGGCGATTCAATTGCATCCTCTATTGAACAACAAACGCTAACTTGGTTGTGTGAGTTATTTGAATTACCAACATCGTTTAAGGGAATATTCACGACTGGAGCGACAGCGGCGAATTTGTTAGCTGCTTTTACCGCTCGCCAATATGCGGGGGATCAGCAAGGAATAGACGTCGCTAAAAATGGCTTGAAAGATCTAGACGTGAGCATTTTCAGTGCAACACCTCATGCAAGTATGATTAAGAGTTTAGGCATGGCTGGTCTAGGGCAAGACAGCTGGCAAAAAATTGCTTGTAAAGCAGACTCTGAAGCGATGGATGTTAAATACTTAGCGAAGGCTCTACTAAATAGCCAATCTAAAAGTAACATTGTGATTGCAAGCGCGGCAACGGTGACTGGAACAGATTATGATGATCTTGTGGAAATTGCACAGCTCTGCAAAAAACATAAGGCTTGGCTGCACGTTGACGCAGCTTTTGGGATTTTTGAGCGTTTACTTACTGGCGAAAAAGGTAAAACACAAGACATAGAATTAGCAGACAGTATTACGTTAGATTGTCATAAATGGTTGAATGTACCTTATGACTGCGGTGTTTTTCTGACTCAGCATCAAAGTTTATTAAAAGACTCATGTCATGTAGATGCACCTTATTTGGCAAGTGATAACCAAGATGTCGCTTTTTTGTCTTTAGGCATTGAAAATTCACGTCGATTCAGAGCCTTTCCTGTGTGGGCGACATTAATGTTTTATGGTAAAGAGGGAATAAAAAATCAAATAGAAAAAAACATAGAACAAGCAAAAAGATTAGCTGAATGGATTGATGAGTCGCCAAATTATATGCTCGTTAAACCCTGTGAACTAAATGTCGTTCTATTTAAACCTAATCCAGAAAACCTTGGCCTAACTACTCAAGAATGCATGGATAAATTGAACAACTCAGGTCAGGTATTTCTTACACCAGGAAGTTGGCAAGGAGAATCAGTAATTAGAGCAGCGTTAAGTAACTGGACAACAACTGATGACGATATCAAATTGGTGATCAAAACATTAAACGAAATAGTTTAACGAATACTCATATATAAAGAGGCTGGCCATTATCACATTAAGCATAATGGTCATTTAGTCATGATTAATATTTTTCTAGCCAATCTAATGCGTGTTTCCATAATACTTTCGACCTTCTGCTAAAAAACTTCATATGACCAATTTCTTTTAAACCGTAATCTTCCGCAGAAAGTGTGAGTGTTTCTGTCTCTAATTTTGAGAAAACAGAAATCATATCTGAAACATTTTCGTCAATTGCAATTTCATCATCGACAGCGTTAATCCATAGAGAAGGAATAGATAGCTCGTTATAGAGGTGCGTATGAATGGTTTTTCCAAAAGCTACTTTTACATAACCTTCACCGTTACACCATGTTCTCCATTGTGCTGCTGCAGCTTTAGGTAATTGTTCACCCATACCAAACCATTGCGACTTCGTATGTCCGAAGAAAAAATTACTCAGTGGAATAAACATATTCATAAAAAAGTGAGCTTTCATTATACTCGCTTTCTTCATGTTTTTTAATTGGCCTGATGAACAAGCAACATTAAAAATAGAAGTAAGCTCCATCGCGTTATGCATTAATCCAACAAGTTGTCCTCCAGCGCTATGTCCAAATAAGTGGTATTTTACCTGAGGAAATGTTTTTTTAAGTTGTTCGAATACGGCTGGCATATCTTTTTCACCCCAGCACTGAAGTGAAGCATCGCATTCATTTATACTGCCATTTAAAGATTCTCCAATCCCTCGGTTGTCAAAGGTAATTACGCCATATCCATTTTCAGCAAGAAACTTGGAGAAGTGAGCATAAAATTGTCTTTTAATACCTGTTGCGGGACCTATTAAAATAGCGCCTTTTATGTCTTTGATTGGCTTATATGTAGTGGCTTTCAAGGTAACCATATCAGTACATATGATTCTTGATTCTGTGGTTGTATGGGTAGACATATAATGGAAGTTTTATATTTTAATAGCTTTTTGTGGTATGACCAGTTTGTTGGGTTTTGTGAAAGAAATCAAGTACAGAATTTAAATGCAGGAATACGCGCTATCAATTTTTAACAATATTCTTATCGAGCTTTGGCCCTCAATTTTAAGTCAACTTTATGATGAAAAGTACAGTTCGTCATGATTGAGTGATTGCTTTGAACCGTACTTATCGACTTTAGCCATTCGATATAACCAATTTACTGTGCTGAACTCTTAATGGGGACGTTACTCCATTTTGTATGCATATGGTTTGTGCTTTTTTTATATCTGAAAGGTTTCCTGACGATACGCATTTCCATTCATCTGTCATATGTTGGTATAGATACCAGATAGTTTTACTCTTCATAAATATTCCTTAATACGTGTTTTTTTCAGTATGACGAAAGCATAATTCAAAAAGGCATATTGGAACAAACGAGATTTTTTGACGCGATGGATGAAAAATATTCATGCATATATGGGGTTCACCAATAAGTAACTCATCCTATAGATAAGTTGATCTTAAATTATGGTTACTTCGTATTGAAATATTACATTTAACGGGGAGTAATCAATATGGAAACATTAACTCATGGTAAACAAAAATCTATACCAACTATTATCAGCGTAGCAGAGGCAACTCATTACCTTGTTGGGGCTGTTGATTCATTCAATAACTTTGTTGGTTTAAAACATTCGAGTGATGTTGCTGTAATGGGGTCTTTAGTTGAGGCTAAAAATTATCTTAGAGAAAATAACATCTTTAGCGCGGCACTAGAATTTCAATCAGCGTATGATGAAATGTGTGGTTCCAGCAGTAGCGTTGGAAGATGCAGTCAAATGATTAGGTGTTAACAGATGAATAATAGAGAAGTAAAGCTGAGAGATTTTTTGCAAATTTATGATTCTATTACCTCTGGTGGTATAAAAGTTGATGGTGTTTATGAATACTTAGATATCCGTGCTTGGCATGATTTTGACGGATATACTTGTTGGATAGCTTATAAAGATCTCACCATAACCTTGTTATTCCATGGCAGATTTGACATCGATTATAAATACGAAGATACGCTCAAGCAATTTTACCAAAAAGTTAATGTACTTATCGTTAATCAACCTAAATAGGATAAATAAGTGTTAAGTTAACCGCTTATTTATCCTGATTTTTTATTCCAAAATTATTTATTATGAATTACCAATCTATTGTTTTTCCTTGCCAATCAAGATAGCTTGCTGTGTTATCTATTTCAGTTTCTTTAACTATTTTCAATAGTTGTTTAGCAACGAATTCACTGGTGAATAACTTGCTGGCGGGAACATTTTTCTGAAAAGGTTTAGATAATGGTGTGTCAGTCGTGCCAGGGTGAAAAGAAATAACTTTGATATTTTTTGCTCTTCTTGCTAATTCGATTGATGCGGTTTTTAGCATCATATTCAGTGCAGCTTTGGAAGCACGATAACTGTACCAACCGCCTAAGTTGTTGTCACTTATACTGCCGACTCGAGCACTGAATACAACCAATTTACAAGACGACTTCCCTGTCAAAATAGGTGTTAATTTTTGAACCCATAACATTGGTGTGAGTGTATTTGCCGTAATTACTTGCTGAAACGCTAAAGCATCGAAGTCTTCTAGACGCTTTTCTGGTTGAAAACTATCACTGTGCAATATCCCATTACAGACAAATACTTGTGTTATTGGCAGCTTGCTATGCGTTTTTATTTCCTGTACCGCCGCGTCTATTGATTGGGGTTGATAATCTTTCACCGTGATTTTTTTTATGTCAGTCAAGCCATGCTCTATAGAAGGTTTTTTTTCGACAGTTATTTCGCGGCTAATAAGAATAAGACCTGTGTCTTGAATAGGCACTATTTCAGCCGCAATGGCCTTGCCAATATCACTATTTGCGCCAATGATCAGTGTTAGTTGATTTATCATAACAAGTTCCCGAAATGCAGTTTGTCGTTTTCATACCAAAAACTTTAGCAAAAAACGTTGAAATTTGATGGCGATATTTAGCGAGTCCTAAATAAATCCAGTGACTTAATGTTTTGATTACTGGCCAATTAAGTGGTGCGACCCAAAAGCCTTTACCGACAATAGTCCAAGCTCTGTGCGTAACCTCAAGCCCGAGTAATAATTTTCCGTTATAGTTAGCGTGCAATATTTTCATTGCGGCTGAAAAATCAATATGAGGGTAAAGCGATTCAAACCCATCTTGATGTATATCGACCAAAAATATAGTGTTGTTTTTATCATGTGCTTTGAGGTGATTCATCTCTGTTGCACACAGAGGGCAATTACCGTCATAAAATATTGTTAGCATAGGTTTATCCTAAAATGGGATAATGAGAAAGTTAATAAAACCATAAAATATAAGCGGTAATATGCATTGAAATTACTATTAACGTTAACCAAAACCGCATTGCCATATATTCAGAAGTTCTATTTTCATCAGTGCTACATTTCGCTAAATCTCTTTCGTAAACATATAAAAACAAAAAACTGAATGATAGAATTATTAAGGCAATATTTGGGTAAGTTAATAAGCTTATAAATGCGAGTAAACTGAAACTATTACTTATTATTTGCTGCTTTTTGTGTGTGTGTTCATCATCTTTGCGCCATATTGAACCAGCAATAAAACTGACAATAATCGCACTATAAGCGACAAAAGCTTGCTTCGCTGCAATCACCCAACTTACGGACTCAACACTCAAATATAAAGATGTTATAAATGGGAGTAAGCCGAGATATCCAAGTAGTTGCCAGCTTTTCATTTATGTTCCTTTATTCGCTTACACATGATCTAAATCTTTACTAGGTGATTTTCCATCAAGTGATATTTTTAATTGCTCAATACTTGGTTTTGCATAGCTCAATCGAGATAGTCTTTGGCTCGTGTGATAACTGTCTAAACCAGAAATAGCAACCGTATTCAACGATTCAATGTCAATGTAACCGTCTTCTTTTATTGCTTCTTCATCACAAAAAATATCCGTTACCTCACCAATCACCATTTGGGTACCATTGAGTTCAATTGGAATTATATCGCGGAGTGTTAACGCGTATTTTAATCGGCTTTCTTTGACAAATGGTGCATTGATCCCGTCGACATAATAAGGAGATAAGCCAGTTTCCTGAAACTCACATTCATCGGCACTGTAACGAGCAGATGTTTGATGGGCCGCTTGCCAGAAGCAACTATTAACTTGGTTAATGGTGAATTTTTTAGTATGAATAATATTGTCTAGGGTATGTCGTGAAACGCTATTAGGACGTGTAATAAATCCTACTAGCGCTGGTGAAGCACCTAGATGAACGATTGAGCTGAATATGGCTAGGTTATTTTTATTTTGTGCGTTAACGGTACCAATTAAGTTGGCACTTTTAAAGCCAGATAAGCTGTTGATTAGCTGAGCTCTATATCGTGCAGTCATATTGCCCAATTTGTCATGATTGAAATGTTGCATTTAAGCTCACAGATTATTTACGCTGATAACTTATACGAAAATAAGGCTGTATACGATCACATAACCGTGAATAATTTTCAGTCTATGGTTAATTAAGTAACACCAAACTTTGCAATATGCGTCGTTTGATTTTAAAGATAAATTAATCTAAATTTCAATTTACAACGTACTGGTTACTCGTACAAAAATTTAATGGCGATTGATCAATGATAAAAGTTCCTTACAAAACCTTAATATTATGTTTGTTTTTTCTTCCTCTTTATTCTTTTGCTCAACACCCAGCTGATGAGAGGGAAACGCAAAAAAAAGGAGACGGTTTTTTGTATGGTGTTGGCCTAAGCGTTAACCAAGAGATTTATAAAGGATATAACACCAGAATTATGCCTTTGCCTATGGTTGGTTATAAAGGTGAGAAGTTGTCAGTATTTGGACCTTTCATCAGCTATAAACTAAAAGATGTTAATAGTTTTACATTATCTGCTAATTTATCTCCGAGATTTCAAGGTTTTGATGAATCCGACAGTAATATTTTTGAAGGGATGGAGAAAAGAAAAAGTTCTTTAGATGCTGGAATCAGTATTGATTATCAAAAGAATGATTGGAAAATAGGTCTGAAATCGATGTTTGATGTACTAAGTAATTCAAATGGCTACGAGATAAAATCTAGTGTTGGTCGTGTAATTAGATACGGGCCGATATTTTTTGAGCCGTCTATTTCATTGAGCTTATTAGATAAAAATCATGTGAATTATTATTACGGTGTGTCTACATCTGAAATTAATCAAGAAAGAGTTGCGTACAGCAGTGATAGTGCCATGAATAAAAGCCTTGGGCTTTCTATCGCTACTCCTATTTTATTGGGAGGATATACACGCTTGAATATTGAATATACTTGGTATGATAAAAATATCACGAATAGCCCTTTAGTAGAAAAAGAGACCAGTTTAAGTTTACTGCTAATCTTTACTAAAAACTTTTGATACGCTATTGCGGTTAAACTAAATCTTTTGCAACTAATCCATCATTTAGAGTAAAGCCATAGCTATTAAGCCATTCAATAGCTTTATCTTGATGGCTGAATATTTGTCGCTCAAAGTTGCCATGCTTTTCAGTAACCATTTGATCGACAAAAAATTTTTTCATCATTGATTCGCTGTAAACCTGTGCTGATTTGTCTAAACCGTTTTCAATACAAAAAGAGACTAAATCAGTAACAATAGGTAATATTTCAGGGACACTAAGTTCCCAGTCATCTAGAAAAACTAAATGTCCCCACTTTTCATATTTTAAAGATTGGGTATGTGTTTTAAATGCTTGTGAAAAACTTTCTGCACACTCTTGATTCCACGAACCGGCTAAGCGTGCGATAAGTATATTATTACTGACATTTATTTTGAATTCACCGTGAGGTGCGAAAAATGTATTCATAGATATATTAAAAAGTGTTTTTTTTAGTATATCGTTTTTTCATTTGATTTCCATTTTATATATTTGATATCCATACGGTTTGATAAGGTGCTAAAGTCATTTTTTGGGTGATCTCCGTTATTTCTTTATTGGAAATAAGTTCAACCCAAGATTCTGTAATAATTAAATTTAGTTCACTTAGTGGTAATACGACCGATTGGTCAGAGATATTACTCACACAAAAAATGCTTTGTCTCCTGTCTTTACTTTGTCGCCAAAAACCAAATAGCTGTAAGCCTAAATGCAAAGTGAATTGCGTTGCATTTGGATGAAAAGCTGATTGCTTAATTCTTATGTCTAATAAAGACTTTAGGGTTGAAAGCACTTTAGTGTGATGTAAATCTTTATCAGCAAGAGCTTCTTCTAAAGCATCAACATGCCAGCGACGTCTGTTAATCGAGCGGTTATGGTGAGTGTTTGCTAATTTTTGATAATCATTTTGTGTACCGAGCATGCTGTGAATGTAAATACCAGGTATACCTTCAAGTGCAAACATAACGGCATGTGCACAAATAAACCGTTCAAAATTCCACTGATCTTTACCTTCTACTGTACCTTGTAAAGCGTCATAAAGTGCGATGTTCATTTCATACGCTTTTTGCTCTCCGTTATCGGTGGTACGCCATGAAATTTTTCCGCCAAAACCTTGGACAGTTTGTACGAGATTATCAAGTTCATTTTCGCTCAATAAACCTTCGGCAGGGCGCAAGCCAATACCATCATGCGATGCGATAAAGTTAAAATACATGGTACCGTCTTGGGAGGGAGGCATACTCATTAACCAGCGTTTAAGGTATAAACAATTACCCGTGAGTAACGTGTTGATGAGTAATGGAGGTAATGAAAAATTATATATGCCGTGAGCTTCGTTAGCATTACCAAAATAGGTCAGGTTTTGTGTATTAGGAATATTAGTTTCAGTGATAATAACCGCTGTTGGTTCAGCAGATTCAATAAGTGTTCGAAGTAACCTAACCACTTCATGTGTTTGAGATAAGTTGATGCTTGTTGTTCCAACGATTTTCCATAAGAATGCAATGGCGTCTAAGCGGAATATCTTCACGCCCGAATCAAGGTATTGCTTAATGATAGACGTGAATGCTTTTAATACTTCTGGGTTCCGAAAGTCAAAGTCAACTTGGTCATGGCTGAAGGTACACCAAACAAATTTCTTTCCTTTACCTGTTTCTACTTCTTTTAAGAGTGGAGAAGTACGAGGTCGAACTACCTTTGACAAGTTATCATCAGGAAGGGCGGTGAAGAAAAAATCACTACCTTGACCTTCACCTTTTATAAAGTTGTCGAACCAAGCACTTCGGCTTGAACAATGATTAATAACAAGATCAGACATCAAACGATAGTTTTTACTGATTTGTTCTATATTCTGCCATGACCCCAAAGATTCATTAACAGAGGAATAATCGATAACAGAAAACCCATCGTCAGAACTGTAAGGGAAAAAAGGTAAAATATGTACGCTGTTAATCGTATCTCCAATCGTACTGTCCAAAAAGCTTTTTAACGTTTTTAAAGGAGCTTGATCTGCTTCAATAATACTATCGCCGTAGGTGATCAAAATTACATCTTGTTCTGACCAATGGTTAGAAAAAGGTTTCGCTGTAATTTCTTTGCTCGACAACTCCATAATATCAAGTAGCGATTGAGCAATATCATCAAATGACTCTTCAAGCGGAACATCATCATAAATCGTTGAAAGTTGCTGAACTAACTTATCTTTTAATGGTTGTTTTAACGGATTAACTGGCGTTGTCATAATGCACCTTTCTCTATAATGCTTGTCTGAATTCTTCATTGTCTAATTCTACCGCTTCTTTCAACTGCGATAGAATGTCGGGTATAGCACTTACAACCCTATTCCAAGACGGAATAAAAGGCGTATCCATAGGTTGATCTAAGAAGGTATTGCCGGCGGTTAAAATATTTTGAGCAAACATTTCTACCGCTTTTTCTTCGTTATGAATATCGAGTGTTAATCCATTCATCATGGCGTCATTTCGATAAGTTTCGACATAATCAAGTGCGATGCGATAGTAAGTCGCTTTTAATGTTCTAAATTTTTCGGCGGTGAATGTTTCACCTTGTGTGGCGAGTTTTCGAATAAAGGATTTACTGATATCAATCGACATTTTAGATAATCCACCATCGCTATTGTCTAAAGACAAATCTTGATGTTTATGATCATACGTAGCAGCAATATCAACTTGGCAGATACGGTTGGGTGAATAGTTGCGATACATTTCAGAAAGCACACCAATTTCTAATCCCCAGTCACTGGGAATACGAATATCACTTAATACATCTCTACGGAAAGAGAATTCTCCGGCTAAGGGGTATAAAAAGCTGTCCATGTATTCTAAATAATCACAATGTCCTACGGTTTTTTTCAATGCTTTAATCAGTGGCGTTACTAATAATCGAGATACACGACCATTTATTTTTCCTCCAGCAACTCGAGCATAAAACCCTTTTGCAAACTCATAGTTAAACATGGGATTCGCGACAGGATAAAGAAGCCTGTCGAGTAATTCACGCTCATAAGTTAAAATGTCACAGTCGTGAAGTGCAATCGATTCCGCTTTACCTGAAGACAAAATATACCCCATGCAATACCAAACATTACGACCTTTACCTAGCTCTTTTGGTGCTAAGCCCAATGCTTGTAATTTTGCATCTATCGCCTGCAATCTGGGACCGTCATTCCACAACACTTTATGATGCTGCGGTAGCTGTCCAAAAAAGGAAAGGGCATGTTTATACTGATCAATATCTGCTCGGTCTAAGCCAATAACGATTTCAGATAAATATTCGACATCTTTAATTTTATTAATAATATCGGGTAACGCTTTACCTTCTAGTTCAGAAAATAAAGAAGGTAAAATAAGCCCTAATGGGCGCTTTTTAGAAAACTCTAATAATTCAGCTGCCATATCTGATGGTTCACGCTGCGCTAAATTATGTAACGTGGTTACAGTACCGTTTTGATAAAAATCAGCCATGGTTTACCTCTGTATTAATTGATGTATGAGTTGGATGTGAAAGTAACTGCTTAGCTAAAAGTACTTGTATGGCTTCAGACCAGCCCTCAGGGCCAAACTGCTGAGTTCTTGTTACTTTGAATTGACGATACAATTTAGGAAAATTATGAACAGGAGATCTAATTTGCACAGCGATATCCGCCGCTTCAAGCATGGCTGTATCGTTTTCTCCATCACCTAAAGCAAGCGTTAAAATTGAAGGGGTATTAAAGTTTTCTCTATACTGTTCCGTTAACCAAATCAGCGCTTGGCCTTTGTCACAATAGCCTCCAACATGTATGAATCGTCCTCCTTGAACAACATTCGCGCCTAAATTAATAAGGTGTTCTATGAAGCGAGCTTTTGTTTTTTCATCACCTAACCATTGAATAGGCTCACCATACTCTCTTTGTTTAGCGCGTTCCGCTTCTTCTAACGTGAGACCTGTAACTTGGGAAAGAGTAGGCGCTGAAATAGCAGAAAATCCTTTGTAAAATTGCGTAAAATCATCTGTCTGCTCTGATAATAACGTTAGCCAATGTTTTCTTGGTAAGCAGAATGATTTTACCCAATAGTTACCTACGGTAACCGTGTCTGAAGGTTTTATTTCAAATGTACCAACAGGAATATAAATAGCAGCGCCATTTTCCACTATGAAGGGGGTGTTTAGTGCTAAATCACGATGAATGATTTCTAATTCAGCAAATGTTTTACTGGTATTCAAAATGACAGGAATATTAGCCCCCTTCAATTGCTCAAGTGTTTTGATTGCCGCAGTCGATTGATATGTGAAGTGATCAAGTAATGTGCCGTCTAAATCACTAAAAACTATTGTGTTCAAGGTGTTCACTCCTCTTCCTTTAGGGGTTGAACTTTGATTTTTCGTTCATAATCTAAGTAAAATATTTCATCAGCAGATTGGGATATAGTATTGCAGCCCTGCACACTGAGTCTTTGAAAGTATTGCGTAAAATCTAAGATTTCTTCTGGTGTCATAACCTTCGAATCGGCTAAGCCAAAATTTCTAGCTTGTAATTTTCTTTCTTGTTCTAATCGCCATTTATAAACACAATCAAATGATGGTGCTTGTAACGCAAGCCAAAAATCCATTGTTTTATATAAAGGTACATAGGCATCTTTAAGTTGTTGGTTGACATAGGTGCGCCATTCACCACTGACATCATGTTGTAATTCAAGCTCATTGATCGGTAACTTTAATTGCTCTTCTGATTGTGGTTCAACGCCCCAACACCATCCTTCTAATAGAATAATATCTACAGGCTTTTTAATTGCAGTCCATTGTTCTTCAGGAAATGGTTCGTCTGTAGCTTTGTTAAATTTCGGAATCGAAAACCCAGACTCTTGTGCTTTAAGCTGAGTTAGAATTTGCTTTAGATTATTAACATCATGAGTACCAGGAACGCCTCTAGTTGCTAAAAGGGGATGTATATCATTAGCGAGTTTATTACGCTTTTCACGTGTTAAGTAGAAGTCATCTAAAGACATGACCGCAACATTAAGTTGATATTCTGTTCTCAAATATTCTGCAATAAAATCAGTTAATGTTGACTTACCACTACCTTGACAGCCATTGATGCCGACAAAATAAGCACCATCACCTTGTGTGAAATTACTGAAAAGTTGATCAGCAAGTGGTTTATAATGTTGCTTTACGGTGAGTCTAAATTCTTCAGGTAATTTGTGTTGTTCGATAAAGGCTGAAATCATAATTCCCACTTAATGATAAATACTAATTTATTATTAAGTTTCAAGTCTTATGCCACATCAATTAAAAGTTAAGTTGGTCAGGTATCGTTTTGTAAAATAAGGTTTAATTGTTTTTTTTGAGTTGTTGTTTGTATTGATGGTGGACAGATGGATTTGCACCATTTGAAATTTTCGCCCTGTTTTGGTGCGTTTTCTATAACAAATGGAATCGACAACGTCAGTGTTTATGACACCTGCTTTACATGAATGATTTTTGATATTAATAGCGGTATGTATAAATCAGTCGCTAACTTTAATCAGCGACTTAAAGGTAAAGCGATAAAATAATAAACGTTTATTATTTTATCGTTATCAGGAATTGATTATTATTTAGTTTGAGGCGGTTAAAACATCTCTCAACTGATTAAGTGCTTCCACAGAGAAACCATCGTCATAGAAATAAAGAACGATACCTTCTTTATTCAACAGGAGCACTCTGGCGTTATTAGGGTCTTCATTGCCGGTGAAAGCCTGAACTTTTTCACCATCTTCGTATACGGTTATAACGCCTTTCCAAAGTTGTTTCGGAATTCCTTTACGCATGCCGTTGTCGATTACGGTACTGAACATTCTTGGAAATAAGCCTTGGATAGTTGGTATTTCATAAGCATCGACCTTAGTTTGTGTCATATCTAAACCAATTAGCCATCTATCGATATCGAATTGTGAATTTTGTTTGTAGCCAACTAACAATAAGGTAAATTCTTTGTTGAAATCTCCAGGAATATTAACAGTATCTTCTTCTAAGCTGTGTCCGGTAACTGATGGAAAAGATTTACCAGCTAATGCCTGATTGGTGTATTTTGTGCTGCAGCCTGAAGCTAGACTGATAAACAATATAAATAAAAAAATGCGCATTTATCATTACTCGTTAGTTATTATCTTAATTAAAGCTTATATACGTTAGGTATTCGATTTTAGCTCATTTTTTTATATTTTTGATCTTAACAAGATAATTCTTCGTATTTATACGGCATGACGCAGCAGACAATTGAGTAACATTATTGATGAAATTTATTCTAGGTTTTTTTTTATGTTTTAGTACTTATGCAAGTTGCAATGATGAAATAGTTAACGAGAATTTTCGTGATAATAAAAGTGAAAGTGTTGAAGTGTATATGATAGATTTTTCTAGCCAAGAAGAAGGTCGTTGGAGAATAACTAATGACGGTGTGATGGGGGGCTTATCTTATGGGGAAATGTCATTTTATCCTGAGCACGGCGTTTTCTCTGGCGATATATCACTTGATAACAACGGAGGCTTTAGCTCTGTTTTTCGCTCAGTTGCCAATATTCCTGAATCTTTTGACAAACTGGTTGTTGATACTATGGGAGATGGTCAAGCCTATCAATTAAGGTTAGTAATATATATTAATGGCTACAGGTTAGCTTACAAACATGAATTTCAAACAGTGGCTAAAAAACGCGAAAAGTTTACATTGAAACTTTCTGACTTCGAAGCAACATTTCGAGGAAGGACAATAACTAATGCACCTTTATTAAATGCTAAAGATATTAGAGAGGTCGGTTTCTTAATGACCAAAAAGGATGTTGGCAAATTTTCTTTATCGGTATTTGAACTCATCTTTTTGAAATAATGAATCATAGGATTAAAGTCAATATGAATAAAGTTAACCCTAAAACACTTATTAACAGTAAATGGACTAAAGTCGACGTTGTTAATAAAGAAAAGCATTTCGTTATAACCAAGGTCGATTTCGATGAAGAACAAAACGTTACATGTTGTGTTATTGAAGCAGTAATGAATCACAATGAATACAGCATTGATTGGCGTGATTTAAAGCTGAGTAAGTCATGGAAAATAGGCTGGAAATAACTTACTTATTCGCTTCACAAATCCTTATTCGACTTTAGCTTGCGACCCAATACATTGAAACCAATTCCTGACTTCCTATAAATATTCTACCTTTAAAGTGTGCGCCTTTATTTATTCCCCCCACACCTTTTGGTGTTCCTGTCATGACAATGTCGCCATCGTTTAAGTCGGTATACGTTTTTAATTCGACTAATATTTCAGCAGGTTTGTACATCATTAATTCTATACTGCCACGTTGTATTATTTTCTCATCAATCGTTAGTTCTAGGCTGAGTTTTTCGTTAATGTCACTTTTATTTATTTTGACAAAATCACTAAATACAGCTGAACCATTAAATGCTTTAGCCCGTTCCCAAGGTAATCCTTTTGCTTTTAATTTACTTTGTAAGTCTCTTTTTGTGAGATCTAAACCAAAGGCGACAGCTGAAAAATCACCATCTTTTACCATAAAGCATAATTCACCTTCGTAGTGAAGTTGCTCTTGATGATATGAATTAAGCTTGGTTGAAATAGCAGAGTTTGGTTTGTTAAATACCACCATTTCATCTGGTATTTCATTGCCAAGTTCAGCAATGTGTTCAACATAATTACGGCCAATACAAATTATTTTTGATGGTACTATGTTTTGACTTTCAATAATTACTGTTTTCATAATCAATAATTTCCGTAATGTAAAATAAAATGGATTTACTAGATTTTAGTTTTATTAAGTATTTGCTTGTCGTTATTTTAGTAGATTATCTCAGCAAGTAATTGTTTTATATATTTACTTCGATTACTTTCAAAATAGAAGCAAATTTTGACAAATTTAACATGTTTTCTTTAGCGTGTTATCAATGGATGCATTTTAGTGAGACTTTTTTGAGGATAACTTTTTACTGAACAATCCTAATTTTCTCGATTTATATTCTAATATCAACCAACAATATGTGTATTTTTGATATTCAACTACAATAAGGTAGTCGTTCTACAACTTACTAATTTGGGCTTTATCTGTGAGTACTAAGCAAGTATCAACCACTAATTCACACGAAGGTGATAACGTTTCTTTACAAGCAAAAATGCTTGGAGAAGTATTGAATAATGTTGGCGCCTTCATCTATACAAAAGATTTAAAAGGATTTTATACCTACGTAAATCAAGCGGTACTTGATTTGTTTGATAAAAAGCTAGAGGAAGTCGTAGGCTTTGATGACAGCCATTTTTTCGATTTAGATCTTTCTACACAGCTTAACAAAAACGATCAGAAAGTTATGCATGAAGGCATTATTGTTGAGAGTGAAGAAACAAACTATATAAAATCCCTTAAAGAAACACGTGTATATAAAGCCGTTAAAAACCCATTGTACGATAATGACGGTAATATTATTGGTATGTGTGGTGTCTCAACTGATATCACAGATGAGAAAAATCTACAGCAAATGGTTAAATCACAGCAGCATTTACTCAATGCTGTACTAGATAATGCTGACGCCTATATATACATGAAAGATATTGATCGAACTTTTCAATATGTAAATAGTAAGGTGGCAAAACTATTCGGCGATTCACCAGAAAATATTATAGGTAAAAAAGATACCGAAGTATTACCCATTGAAGTCGCTGAACATTTTCACCTTTCTGATCAAAAAGTATTTGAAACCAATGAAAAGCAAGTTATAGAGGAGTCATCTGAAGACGAAAGAGGAGAACTCAGACACTATATAAGTACAAAAATCCCTTATCAACTCGAAGAAGGAATACCTTCTCTCATTGGCTTTTCTACAGATGTTACTGAATTATATGCACTCAAAGAACAGTTTAAAAAACAAGCAAACACAGATTCATTAACAGAACTCTATAATCGTCGCTATTTTACAGAACATTCTGAGCGAGAATTTTATCGAGCTAAAAGACACTTACGTATTGTATCTTTAATCTCTATTGATATTGACCACTTCAAACATATTAACGATGGTTATGGTCACCCTGCTGGCGACAAGGTGCTTATGTCTGTCGCAAAATGTTTATTACCCTGTATTAGACAAGAAGATATATTAGCGAGAATTGGCGGCGAAGAATTTTCAATTTTACTCCCTGAAACTTCACTTCAATCAGCAAAAGTTGTTGCTGAGCGCATTCGACTCAACCAAAGTAACTTATCCATAACGGGTGAGTGGAAGGGCGAAATAACACTGACAGTAAGTATAGGTGTAACTTGCATAAAATTTGAAGACGATACTTTTGACGACTTTTTTAGGCGAGGGGATAAAGCATTATATCAAGCTAAAGCATTGGGGCGTAATCAGGTTTATTGTTTATAGGTATTGATGGTAATTGAACTAACTACGATAAAAACTGCGTATGAATTTCACTATCAAATAAATTTTTTATGAGTAAAGCAAATTCTTTAAGAAAGGATTGTTGCTCACTCGTTACAGGGTTATTCACAACGCCTGATAATATTTCTTCTAGATCATAAACAATTGCATCTACTTCACGAATTACAGTGTTACGTTGATTAAAAGATAACGCTTCATTCTGACTACAAATACTAATTATCTGCTCACTTAACTCTTGCTCTATAACAGCCATCACGGTATCTGCTCCAAACTCGGCTGAAGAAGAATTTTCAAACAAACTTAAATGCTCAGTTAAGTATTCGATAATATGAATATAACCTTCTGTATCTGTAACCATGAAATCCTACCTATATAAGAGAAAGTGTACTCTACCTTTTATATAGGAGTTTAATCAAGGTTGTATATTTCTATTTGTTACAAATTAATATTCTATTTGTTGCAAATAACGACAAGGATTTACGAATGTAAATGAACGATTTTAAGGATTTTCATGAAAAAAATGTTTAAATAATGCCAATAAAACGATACACGCAAGTAAGAAATCATCAATATATTAATAGTAAACAATGTGTTAGCTCAACCAAATAAAGTTCAACATCATTTATGTAATAGGGGTTGTATTATTTCTATATTCAGGCAGAATTAATGGATGTTGTTATCTAATGTAACAATTTGTTCCAAATAACCATAAAACATAAAATAATAAATATTATAATTCCAGAGAGAAACACTAATATGAAAAATTCTAATCTAAAACGAAATTTTAAACTTTCGCTAGCTGCAATGGCAGTAGGCGGATGTTTAGCTACATCACCAATCGCATTTGCTGCAGAAGACGGAGTTGATGAAATTGAGAAAATTGAAGTAACTGGTTCTCGTATTAAGCGTTCAGATCTTGAAGGTGCATCACCTGTTACAGTGATAACTATTGAAGATATGAAAATTGAAGGTAACTTTACTGTTGCTGATGCTCTTCGTGGTAGCTCTTTTAACTCGTTTGGTTCTTTCTCAGAAAGATCAGGTAGTTCAGCTCAATCTCAAGCAACAATAAACTTACGTGGTGCTGGTTCTAACCGTACTTTAGTATTGTTAGATGGTAAGCGTTTACCTGGTTCTCCTAGCTTAGGTGGTCAATCAGCTAACCTTAACTCTATTCCGATGGCAGCTGTTGAACGCATTGAAGTTTTAACTGATGGTGCATCATCTACTTACGGTTCAGATGCTATCGCTGGTGTTGTTAACATCATAATGAAAAAGAATTATGAAGGTTTAGAATTTAGTATCGGTACTGGTCAACGTGATCGTGATGAAGGTACTACTTCTTCTGAATTCTCAATAACGGGTGGTTTCTCTACTGATAAAGGTAATATTACTTTTGCTTTTGATCATCAAAAACGTGAGGGTATCTCTGATGGTGCTCGTGATTTCACTAAAGCTAAAATGACCGATTTTAATGGCGATGGCGAAATTCAAGCATATGAAGAAACTGATGGTTGGAGTATTTACGGTGCTACAGTTGCGACTCCTGATTGGGTAGATGCACAAGCTTCACCAGAATGTGATAACTTAATCGCTCAATATGGCGAAGATTCATTTAGAAAAGTTGCTGCTGATAACGATTGGGGTAACCCAGGTTCAACGTATTGTATGTTTGCTTATGCAAATGTGTCATACAACAAAGCTTCAATTGACCGTAATACTGTTTTCGTTGATGCAAACTATGAAGTTTCTGAAAATGTAGAATGGTTTGGTCGTGCTATGTTCGTACAAAATAGCTCATTTGGACGTTATGCTCCACCAGCTGCTCGTTGGGATAACTTTGGCGCAGATAATGTTCATAACCCATTTACTGGCGATGATGCTGAAGGAACTAAAGGTTTCTTCCGTTGGGTAGGTATTGGTAACCGTGACGGTAATGTTGATGATTACAACCAAGATTACTTAACTGGTTTACGTGGTGACCTAGATTGGAATAATGCAAGCTGGGAAGTTTACTACCACAATAACAAGGCAGATAACAAATCAATTGGTGAATTCTACCAAAGTAGAGGTGGCTTAGCTCATAACGTTGCTAATGACATCGATTTAGGTTCTGATGAAGGTATTGCTAATCTTAAAGCGACTACTTTACAGCAGGCTTCTGCTAGTTTTGATCAGTTCTATGCTGGTATTGGTTTTGATTTGGGTGAATTACCAGGTGGTGATATAGCTCACTATGTTGGTGCTGAATACCAAGAACTAACTTATTCAGATATCTATGACGGACAGTCTGAAGCTGGTCTTGTAGGTGGTTCAGCGGGTAATTCTTCTTCTGGCGCACGTGATATCACAGCTATGTTTTATGAAGCTGTTATGCCTGTAGTTGACGATGTAGAAGTGAATGTTGCAGTTCGTTACGATGATTACTCTGATTTTGGTGATAACGTAGCTCCTAAAGTTGCTGTTCGTTGGCAAGCAATGGAGAACGTTGTTGTTCGTGCATCATATTCAGAAGCATTCCGTGCTCCAGGTCTTGACGAATTGAATGCAGTTGATTCATTCAGTGCAGAAAGTGCAACAGATTATGCTGCTGGAGATACTACTTCTAAGCAATATGATACTTGGTACAGATCTAACGCAGACTTAGGCCCAGAAACTTCTCAGTATACTAACTTAGGTTTATCTTGGGATATTACTGATTCAGTAGGTGTTACTGTTGATTACTTTAATTTATCAATCGATAATGTAATTCAAACTAAGTCAGTTCAAGCTTTATTTTCAGACGAAGCCGCAGGTAAAATCACTTCTGTTTCTGCAGATACTGATACTACTGATATGACTTTTTATCTTAAGCGTACAGCTGGCCCTGGTAGTAAGTTAATTGAAGCTGGTACAGGTTTCTTCAATGGTATAGGGTTTGATATTGAAGGTCTTGACGTTGCAATTAATGCAAATATGGCAACTGAATTTGGTGATTTTTCATTCAACATGACAAACAGCTTTACTTTGGCTTACGAAAGTGAACAAGGTGGTCAGATTATTGATTCAGCTGGTTGGTCAGGTCAGCCAGACTTTAAGTCAGTAGCAACTTTAGGTTGGGTAATGGGAGATCATGCTGTTGCATGGAACTCTAACTACACTGCTGATACAACTGAAGATGAACAACAAATTGACGGCGTTTGGGTAACTGAAGGTAAATTAGATTCATGGTTAATTCATAATCTTACATACACTTACTCTTCTGATTTCGGTAAAGTTCGTTTTACTGTTAACAACCTAACTGATGAAGATCCAGTATTGTCATCTACAGGTGCTTATGACAATGCAAGTTTATACAATAACTTTGGTAGAGATTACCGTGTAAGTTACACATACACTTTCTAAGTCTATGCTATAAATAATTGTTAATCCTAAAAAACCGGCTTTAAGCCGGTTTTTTTATAATTAAATATCTTTAAATGATTTATGAACAAAACTATGAATGAACAAAACTATTGGAGTCAATATTGGGCTCAAGGCAATATTACTTCTTTTACAGACATTTATGCTAATGGCTATGAAGGCATTATAGCCAAAATTTGGCAGGATAAATTCAATACAATTTCAGAAAATCAATCGGTATTAGATCTATGTACCGGAAGTGCTTCTATTATTCGATTAGCAAAATCAAAAATACCTAATTTTCAAATGATTAATTTTACTGGTGTAGACTATGCACAGGAATTAAATGTTGAAGATTTTTCTATATATAAAAATGTTGAGCTATTATCGAAGATCAATATTGAAGAGTTACCTTTTGAAAACAACAGCTTTGACCATGTAATATCTAATTTTGGCATTGAATACAGTGATATTGAAAAAAGCATTGCAGAAGCAATTCGGGTAGGTAAACCTACAGCAAAATACCATTTTATTTGTCATCATCATGAGTCAAATATTCTAAATGATAATAGTCGTTTATTGGCATGTTTAAATGAAATGAATATAGATGGAGGGGTTTTACATTATTTAAGTTTACTCATCGATTTATTGGAAAGTAAAACTGATGAAAGTGAGCATATTAGAAATAAATTAAACCAAAGACTTGGTTTATTGGCAGAAAAAGATATTGATAGCTTTCATACTTCGAGAGTTGTCGAATTTATTAAACATATATTAAATCCTAAAGTTATCAATAAAAGCTTAGTGTTGGATAGCTTTAAATCTGATTTGGACTCTCATTCTAAACGCCTAGCGCACTTGAAGAATTCAGCATTAAATTCGAATAAGATACTGCTTATAAAAAGTCTTTTTGATGCTAATGGTATAAGCAATGTTGATGTTGGTACTATCGAAGATAAAGGTAATCTCGTGGCATTTAAGATCGAAGTATCTTAAAACAGATTCGATATTGAGCCTGAAACAGTTTTGTTACAGGCCCCGAATCGACTAAATCCTAGCAAATATCTATGCTAAAAATATGACTATGCGGCCACGTTAGTACTTTCAAATATTTTATCTGCAGAAGCAGCAACAAAACCTGAGTAAAGATTTCCACAATCTAGAGGGTAACGCTTCGCAAATTCATAAAAACAGCTTGGAATTTCCGCTTCACCATCTGAAAACGTAACTGTAGCTTTGTCAGCCATTGTTGATGATTGCTCAAGTTTAACAATAGCATCACCTTTTACTTCGCCACCGGTTGTGTTTAATGGGAAACCACCAGCTTTAACTACAGTGTTAACTTCATCGATACAGTTATAGTTCTCTAAGTGATTTATGCTCACCGTAAAGTGGTTTGCACGGTAGCCCCAAGCAGCAACCCAAGCAGCATATTCACTTTCGGCTAACAATGTTTGATAGTCTGCTTTACTCACTTGCCAATGTGTGCCTGAATACAAGAAGCTTTGGTCAGCAATTGCTGACTCATCAATAGCGTTAACCATTGTTTCAATAATGGTCTGAACTTCATTTGAGAATTCGGCAACTCGTAACTCACTAATAAACACTTTTGGCAAAGTAGTATCGCTATGTTCAAAATGTTTTGCATTTAATTTTTTGCTTGAAAAATCATAATCACCAGAATGCTTATACCCAAGATTTATCAAGATAGCAGCAAGCTTATCTAAATTAACTTTAGCCGTATCAAAAGTACGATAAGCAACATGGTCGTTGATTAAATCTGTACCAGAGCTTAGTAATTGATGGATCTTGTGTGCAGAAGGGGTAACTTCAATATAATTTTTCCAAATGTTCGAAAATAAGTCTGTAACTTGTTGGTGCTGGTTCGATATGTTATCAGTCATGTAAATATCCTAAGTATGTTTAAATTAGTTACTCATGAATAGTTAAAGAAAGACGTTCATTGACAAAGTATTGTTTTGAATACGTGGAACTGCTAACTATTCAGAATGAATTGTTAGATTTGGTCTATATTTTTAAAAAAGCTGGGACGAAGCCCAGCTTTTATTATTGGGTTATTAGTATACATTGCTATAAAACGAGCTAGATGCTTAAACCAGGGCTTAACGTTGCTGGTAATGATACTTTAGGCGCTTCAACTGATGCTACAGGGTAAGCACAGTAATCGGCTGCATAGAATGCACTTGCGCGATGATTACCACTTGCGCCAATACCACCAAATGGTGCAGCACTGCTTGCTCCGGTAATTGGTTTGTTCCAATTAACGATACCAGCACGTATTCTGCGGAAAAAGTGATTGTATAAATCTTCACTGTCACTTAATAAACCTGCAGATAAACCGAATGAAGTATTGTTAGCTTCATTGATAGCCGCGTCAAAATCACTATAACGATAAACTTTTAATAATGGTCCGAAATGTTCATCATCTGGCATTGCATCAAGTGACGTTACATCAATAATTCCAGGAGAAATAAAACCAGTACCTACTTCTAAATGCTTCATTTCAACTAATGAATGAGCACCTAAATCAAGTAATTGTTGCTGTGCTGCAACTAAACTTAAAGCGGCTTTTTCAGAAATCATAGAACCAATAAATGGCTGTTCTTCATCGTCAAAATAACCGATTTTAATCGCATTTGTTGCAGCAATTAATTTTGCAAGAATTGCATCGCCTTGCTCACCTGTTTCAATGAATAATCTTCTTGAACACGTGCAACGTTGACCTGTTGTAACGAATGCTGATTGAATAATGTCATGAACAACGGCATTCACATCGGTAACATCTTTTACGATTAATGGATTGTTTCCGCCCATTTCTAGCGCTAAGATTTTACCCGGTTGACCGCCAAATTGTTCGTGTAACAGGTGACCCGTTGTAGAACTACCTGTGAAAAATAAGCCATCAATTTGTGGATGAGAAGCAAGTGCTTTACCTGTTTCTACTTCACCTTGAATCATATTTATAACACCATTAGGTAAACCCGCTTGCAACCAAAGCTTTAAGGTTTCTTCGGCAACTTTTGGCGTTAATTCACTTGGCTTGAATACAACCGTGTTACCAGCAATTAATGCAGGAACAATGTGACCATTAGGTAAATGACCTGGGAAGTTGTAAGGACCAAAAATAGCAACAACACCATGTGGTTTATGACGAATAAATGCTTTAGCGCCCGGCATTGGGTTTTCAACAGTACCCGTACGTTCACTATTTGCTTTAACAGAAATCGCTATTTTACCCATCATTGCACCCACTTCAGTGCGTGTTTCCCAAAGTGGCTTTCCTGTTTCTTGTGCAATCGTAATTGCAAGAGCTTCTTTATTTTCGCCTAATAATACTGCAAATTTTTCTGTAATAGCAATACGAGCTTCAATATCCATATCTGCCCATGACTCAAATGCCGTACGCGCACTTTCCACTGCAGTATTAACTTGTTCTTTTGAAGCTGATTGACCATGCCAAATAACTTCGTTGCGAGCAGGGTTTACAGAGCTAACTTCATGACCTAAACCAACTTGCCATTGACCATTAATTAATTGTATTGCTTGTGACATTTTTTTGTCCTTATACTATGCGACGTTATCATGTAATGATGAATAAACTTACATGACGAACTTATAATTACTTCAGTATTATTGGTTAAATGAAATATAACGATTCTCAGACGATTAACGTTATATCTCACTTAACTAAATTTAGTTTTGTACTAATCTTACAAAGTCACCTTCTTTAACTTGCAGTGCATCAGCAACTTCGGTAGAAATTACGACTTGTTCTGCTGTTGTTCTTACTGATACTGGCGCTTGAACGGCTCTAAAGCCTGAAACTTTAGTATTGCAAATAATAAAGTTGTCGTTGGAGTCGATATCACCAATGATCACTTGATATTTTTCACTATTGCGTACCGTTTTCACTAAAGCTGTTTGTGCTTCTACTGTTGGTCCGCCATCGAAAATATCAACGTAACCACGACGAGCAAAACCTTCAGCTTCTAATAAACGCAGTGCAGGTAATGTTTTCGGGTGTACTTCATTGATAACTTTCTGTGCATCTTTACTTAGTAAGCTTACATAAATAGGATGCTTTGGCATTAATTCAGCGATAAACACCTTTTTACCAATACCTGTTAAGTAATCAGCTGTTGGAAAATCCATAGAGAAAAAATGTTCCTCTAACCAATTCCAAAAAGGTGAGCTTCCTTCTTCATCAGAAATGCCACGCATTTCAGCGATTACAGTTTCTGCAAAACGTTCTTGATGCTCAGCCATGAATAAAAATCGACAACGAGACAAAAAACGTCCATTTTTATTTTTACGATGGCTCTCACCTAAAAAGAGTGTACAAATTTCTGATGTACCCGTGTAGTCGTTACACAGTGATAATGTTTCTACGGTATTATAAATGCCTAACTCACGAGAGTTATGAACAACCTTACCTAGGTGGTAATGGTAAAATGCATCTTCTAAACCAACAGCGGCTTCAATTCCACTTGTACCAACAACGCTGCCAGTCTCCGTATCTTCCATCACAAACAAATAGCCTTCACTACCTGGTGATGAGACGTCTTTATTAAAAGAGTCTTCAGAATGAGCGATACGTTGTCTTAATAAACCTTCATTGACCGGTAGTGATGTAAAACCGTGTCCTGATTCTATCGCAATACGATGCAAAGAGTCGTAATCGCTTGCTTGAATAGGGCGTATAATAATCATAGAAAAATCTCAGTTTTTACAAAGAAAATGAAATTGTAGTTATATTTTACGTATTAACTACAATTTCAATGGTGCAATTGTCTTATCAAATTATCTAAACAATTATTATTTTGCTAATTTTGCAACTGCTTTTTCGAAGCGTGCTAAACCTTCAGTTATATCAGCATCAGGTATAACAAGAGATGGAGCAAAACGAATGATGCTAGCACCTGCAACCAAGGTCATAACACCTTCTGCCATTGCTGCCACTAAAAATTCTTTAGCTTTGCCAGTATAGCTTTCATTCAAAACAGCGCCAATTAATAAGCCTTTACCACGAATTTCTTTGAAAACGTTGTATTTAGCGTTAATTGCATTTAAGCCATCTACATATATTTTAGCTTTTTCAGTAACACCGTTTAAAACTTCTGGTGTATTAACAGTGTCAAATGCAGCTTCAGCTACCGCACACGCTAATGGGTTACCACCATAAGTGCTGCCGTGAGTACCGATTTTAAGGTGTTTAGCAATTTCAGTTGTTGTGATCATTGCACCAATTGGGAAACCGCCGCCTAATGCTTTAGCAGACGTTAAGATGTCCGGTACAACATTCAAGCCCATGTATGCGAATAAATCGCCAGTACGGCCAACACCTGTTTGTACTTCATCAAAAATTAATAATGCGTTGTGTTCATCACAAAGATCACGAACACCTTGAATGAAGTCTTGAGTTGGAGAAACTAAACCGCCTTCACCTTGTAATGGTTCAATCATTACAGCACAAGTTTTGTCAGACATAATGGCTTTTAATGCTTCAAGATCGTTGTAATCTACGTGATCAATATTGCCAGGCTTAGGACCGAAACCGTCAGAATAAGCTTTTTGACCACCAACAGTTACCGTGAAGAATGTACGTCCGTGGAAGCCTTGGTTGAAAGCGATGATTTGTGTTTTGTCTGCGCCATGAACGTCAAGTGCCCAACGACGTGCAAGCTTAAGAGCAGCTTCGTTTGTTTCAGCCCCTGAGTTTGCAAAATAAACCTTATCAGCAAAAGTATTATCAACCATTTTTTTAGCTAAACGTAATGCTGGTTCATTAGTCATAACGTTCGACAAATGCCAAATTTTATCTGCTTGGTCTTTTAATGCGCCAACCAATGCTGGATGACAATGGCCTAAACAGTTAACGGCAATACCGCCAGCAAAATCGATGTATTCACGATCTTCTTGATCCCAAACTCGAGAGCCTTCACCACGTACAGGGATTACCGCTGATGGTGCATAGTTAGGTACCATTACGTCATCGAATAATTCACGGCCTACTGGAAAATGGTTAGTCATTATTTACTCCTCAAGTTATTGGACACTGCTTTGCAGTGACTTTGGTCTTATCACTAAAAAATTTAGCAAATAAAAACCTAATATTAGTGTAAATTTTAGCAGATAAAAAAATAATCTTGCCAAAAATCAGGCGGAGAGTATGACATGAAAAAGTAGCTTTGTCTCGTTTGAAAAGACTACAGCCCTTATAAAACAAAGGGTTGTCAGGTTTTATTCAATATAGATGAATAACTATATTAAGTGTGTTTGAAGAGTTTATTGACGGGATTGCTCGTTAAGTAGCTTACTTATTGCTGTATTTGCTGTATTTGCAGTAGTTCAACTTTTCATAAATAATCAAAATTATTTTTAACTATTTAAAATTTAGTTTTATGTGATCTATGTCGCTTTTCTTTAATATGCTTATTTCTGATGAGGTGATCCCAACAGCTGTTAATAAAAGTTTTGCTTCGTCGGTACTGATTAAGTCATCTTTCGCTAAACTTCTATAAGCAACATAAGCTTTTGCTTTGGCGACAATTTGAGCCAACGGACACATTTTTTCTAACGTTTCTGTATACGCAAGGTCAAATATAGTCTCGGTAATACGCAACCTATCTAGGCGCATTAGTTCAACTAAGTCAGCGGATATTTTACTGCTTCGCGTTACTATTTGTTCCAGTACTAATTCAGGAGAAGCGTCAAAGCTAACCAGTGTATCGTGAAGCTTCTTATCTTTATTTTCATAAGCTTCTTTTAGCTCTGCCGTGTGTAATTCACTGTAAGTTGTTAAAAAACAACGAGACACAGCAAGCATACCTAAATTACTAAACATACCAGCAGCAAAAGCGGAAAAGTCATCCATACCTTCTTTTTTAGCTAACACCGATGAAGACATCGCAATAGCTAAACTGTCATTCCAAAGCTTTCTTTTCATTAAAGCATACGGCGCGGTGCTATTTGGCAACCAATGTTTAAGCATAAAGGTTGGCATGACTAACTTCAAATTGTCTAAGCCTATGTAGCTTAACGCTAAACTTGCGTCTGTTACTTGTACATCAGCGCGTTTTCGATATTGTGGCTTATTGACTAATTTTATTAGTTCATCAGCTAACCAAGGCAATGACTTTACTAAAGGAATTATACGGTTAATTGAAGCGGCGCGAACTGAAAGTATTTCCATGATACTCGGTGCGGCATCTTCTATTTTTAATATACTGTTGTAGAGATCTTCTTTGTTATCAAACTTCTTGTTTACTTCAACATTTACATGCGCGAAGAATTTAGACATGACTTGGTCTGTGAAAAAACTTTCTCCGTGAGCTTTAATTATTTTATTCTTTTTTGATTCTTCTTCAACCGCAAGTAATTCTCTGCGTCGATTAGATTGTTCACTATTTTGATGTGAAGCTACAGCAACTTTTCCACTTTGCTGATCAGCAAACTCTTTACTGATCACTAAGCTCATCGCTCTTCTGTATATTGGGGCGACTATGTCGTTGTTTTCAAATATCTGCATGAGCTAGAGCGTGTTTTCCAAAAAAGTTGAAGCTAATATGATTTATCGGCGATATTCTCGAAAGTATGAGGGATAACGGAGGAGATTACTCGCCTTATTTAAATTTTTAGCCATTTTATTTAAAAGCGAGTTAGAAAATTCTTCAATAGTATCATTCCTTGTTCCGTCAAAATGGATTCGGGATGAAACTGCACGCTAGCAATCGGTAATGTTTTGTGGGTTAACGCCATAATCTCATGGTTTTCACCCTTTTCATCTGTGCTCCAAGCTGTTACTTCGAGACAGTCAGGTAAAGTGTCTTTATTCACGATGAGTGAATGATAACGAGTCACTGTTAATGGATTGTTTAACGCGTGGAATAATCCATTTTTTACATGTTGTATTTTGCTGGTTTTTCCATGCATAACTTTATGTGCTTTTTCTACAGTTGCACCATAATGCTGGGCTATGCATTGATGCCCTAGACAAACACCTAAAAGAGGCACTTTTCCAGCAAAGTGTTTAACTATTTCTAAAGATAAACCTGCTTCATCTGGTGAGCATGGCCCTGGAGATATAACAATATATTGAGGTGATAATTTACTTACTTCAGCCAGCGTAATTTGGTCATTACGTGCGACCACGACTTCTTGACCTAGTGCTTGGAAATAATGCACTAAATTAAAAGTGAAAGAGTCGTAATTGTCGAGCATTAATAACAAAATAGTACCTTGAATGGGGCAGTCATAAACGCGGCTATTCTAATCGTTGATATACAACAATACACGATTTATTTTTACTTTAATGTTGGGAGTCAAACCTTATATTGTATTTTTAACCATCAAAAAAGGGCCAAACTTTCGTTTGACCCTTTGTCATATCTTAGATGTACGAGTGAGTTACCTTAAATATTTACGCCAAATTTAGAACTTTGCTTCTAACCAAACCCAAACTTTGTCTGTATCAACCTTAATATCGCCTGCACTGTATGCAGCATACTTAATGCCCGCTTTAAATGTTTTATTAATAGCTTTTGAATATACAGCATCAATTTCAGAGCCTAAGTCATCAACGGTACTTGAAGCTTCATCAGCTGAGAAGTCGTGGGCAACAACTTTCCATGAACCGCCTGCCAACTTACCACCCACAGATACATAGATATCCTGCAAGCCTTGGTTCGGTGTACCTAAAAATTGGTCAGCCCAGCCATTGAATTTATGTAATGTCGCTAATGGAGTGGCAAAACCATATTCGCTGTTATCAGAACCTAATAGTTCGTAACCGGCATTAACGTTTATGCTGGCAAATTGGGTTCCGGCTTCTATTGCAAAGTAGTTTGCAGATTTATCAGCAGTATCATTATTTTGTTGAGCAAACTCTACAGAATAAGTAACTTTATTACCGCTTAATTTAGTTGCACCCGCATAACGAATACCCAAAGTATTAATTTCTGCGCCACCAGTCTTATCTTCTTCTAATAGGTAAGCGTAACCTGTAAGTTTACCAGCAGAGAGCTTGTGTGAAATGTTTACTAAGTGATCTTTTGAATCGACGTCTTTTTCATCAGAAAAAATACGGTTACGTTTTGTTAAATAAGCATAAGATACTTTAGTCGCTTCACTTAATTGGTAACCTAACGTAAATGCATCAAACGTTTGTCTATCTTGACGCCAGCCAACATGACCAACAAAACGATGATTATCCATAGTAATCACCTGACGACCAATTTTACCTGATAATTTGCCCTCTTTATAAGCAATATAGCCTTGGTCAAGCTCGGTGTGATCTGGATCTGCCACGACAGAATATTCATTGCCGTGCCCGATAGCATCTTTATAGTCATCAACAAGTGCCGTAGAGTTTTCAAGTTCAGCAACTGCAGAGAAACCGTTGAAAGTACCAGTTGTATAGTTCAAGCGTGTGCGTAAAGTGAATGCTTTTGCATCTTTGACTGCGTTATCTTGTTCTACAGACTCATAACGCAGGTTAACGTTTGCTGATAATTTTCCATCTGTAAGCGCTGAAGCCAAGTCTGAATCATTTGCCATTGCAAATGGTGCAGAAATAACTGAAGTAGCAATTAAAGCGAGAGATAATTTTGTTTTAGTGAATTTCATCATTTGTCCTATGTCTTTCATTTATGTATTTGTTGTTGAGCGTTCGACACTTCTTAAGGAGATTATTTGAATCAATCAACACTGAGTGCTTATTTTATATTCTGTTAATTTGTTTTTATTTCGTTTGAAATAATCTATGGGCTAATTTTGTCACTTTGCCAATATGTAAAGTTTGATTTATATCAAGTTGTTATTTTGTGTTGCACAAGGAGCTGTTTCTTTTGATTTACATCAAAGAATAAAGTGCTATAAAGAGTGAGAAATGAAGAAAGAAATAATAAAAGTAGTGAATTAGGCAAAGTAATAAAAGTGTTTATAAATGTTTGCCATAGGAGGCAAAAAACTTCTATTACTTTGCAAAGGGTTAAATGTGAATTAGAACAATAATACTTTTCAAATAATGATGATACAGATTATCTTTTAGCTAGAATTAAATCAGATTGAGGAACAGAGCTACAGGCTAAAACAAACCCTTGTTCTTTTTCTTCTGCGCTTAAACCGTCAGTGGCTAGTTGTCTTACATCACCACTTTTTAACTTGATTTTGCAACGACCACACATGCCACCTCTGCATGAATAAGGTAGAAGCATACCAGCAGCTTCACCTTGTTCTAAAATTGTGTCTTTGGTGTTACCGGTGAAATTTTTCTTCCATGAGTCAAAGTCTAAATTCACTTTTTTTGCAGACATATTATTTACTTCCTTATTGGAGGTTAAGTTATGCACAGTTTGTGCTTGGCTCTCTTTAGCTGAAGGTTTTTTGATAAATATAGGAGAAGATTGTTTTTTTAAAATAACGACTTCATCACCTTGTTTTATGCTTCCTTGATTAAGGGCAATTAAGTTTTGCCCAAACATCACATCACCACTGGCAACTTGTCGGTAATTTTTTAATGTATTAAGTGGTTCTTGTTTCTGATGAACTTCTGCATTTTGCGGGTTAATGGTCGTAAAAATACAGCGCGAACAAGGCTTAGCCACTTCAAATTCAACTTCGCCTATACGAATGTGCTGCCAAGAGTCTTCGGCAAAGGCTTCGCAATTATCAACCACAATATTAGGGCGAAACTGCGACATGCTTATTTTTTCATTTGATGACGAAGACATTTTACTGTTTAAATCGTCTAGGGATCCTTGTGAAATGAGTAATAGTGGATAGCCGTCTGCAAAGGCTACTTGCTTCTGGCTATTACTTACAAGGCGCTGAGAATGCTCACCAAAATAAAGTAACTGACAAGGTCTATTCAAATATTGGCTAAACCATAAATCGTAATCATCATGACCATACTGTGCCTCTATGTCATCTGTCCATACGGTGACAGTTTTATATGTTTGCGATAGTTTTTGATAATTAATGTGTAGTGCAGGCATATCAGGTGCTATTAACACTAAACCATGTTCAGACAAATTTACCTTGATAAGACAAAGTGTTGGCTCAGTGCGAGCAGTTATAAACTGTCCACTTGCATCGGTTATTACAAAGCGTCGGTCAAAGCTCAAGCCAAAATCATCAACCCAACTGTTTGATAAAGAAATGCCAGCGGCTGATTTAATAGGGTAAATATGGAGTGATTGTAGTGAAGGTGATACCACTGCTATGTCCTTTATTTATGAGTGAGTGTGCATACTTACTAAATTAACAAAGCATTGCAATGCCTTTTTTCTTTATGATCAGGTATATTATCAGCCATTATTTTGATCTTATTTATTTACTGGTTGTCTAAATAGTCAAGGACACCAGAGCTTTAACGGACATTACATGCATATTCATATTTTAGGTATTTGCGGTACATTTATGGGCGGGATCGCTGCCATTGCAAAACAGTTGGGTCATCGTGTTTCAGGTTGCGATGCTAACGTTTATCCGCCAATGAGCACGCAACTTGAACAATTAGGTATTGAATTAAAACAAGGTTATTTAACTGAGCATCTCGCAGACGAACCTGGTTTAGTTATTGTTGGCAATGCGATGTCTCGTGGCAATGTGATGGTGGAGTATGTGCTCGATAGAAATATTGCATACACTTCTGGTCCACAATGGTTATTGGAACATGTATTAAAAGACCGTTGGGTGCTTGCTATTTCTGGTACACATGGCAAAACCACGACCAGCTCGATGGTTGCATGGATTTTAGAGTATGCCCATATGAAACCTGGCTTTTTAATTGGCGGGGTTCCTCAGAATTTTGATTGTTCTGCTCGTCTTGGTGATGCACCATTTTTTGTTATTGAAGCCGATGAATACGACACAGCTTTTTTTGATAAGCGTTCAAAGTTTGTGCATTACCGACCACGAACATTGGTGATCAATAACATGGAATTTGATCACGCTGATATTTTTAACGATTTGTCGGATATTCAGCGACAGTTTCATCATCTTATTCGTATGGTACCCAGCAACGGTTTAGTCTTGTCACCTAAAAATGAATCGGCTATTACCGAGACCTTAGCGCAAGGTTGTTGGACGCCCACAGAATTTAGCGTTGAAGCTGAAGTGCGAAATGATGGTTGGCATGCGGAAAAAGTTATTGCAGACGGTAGTGAATTTATCGTGCGTTTCAAAGGTGACATTCAAGGAACAGTAAAGTGGAACCTCATTGGCGATTTTAATGTTGATAACGCCTTAATGGCAATTGCAGCTGCCCGACATGCAGGTGTTCCAAGTCAAGTGGCTATTGATGCACTAGCGGAATTTATCAATACCAAACGACGTTTAGAGCTTCGTGGTGAAGTTAATCAAGTTCGAGTCTTTGACGATTTTGCCCATCATCCAACTGCTATCGCTAAAACATTGGCTGGCGTTAAAGCGAATGTGAGTAACAATGTTGAAGGTGAAAAGTCTCGTCGTGTCATCGCTGTATTGGAACCAAGATCGAATACAATGAAATCAGGCATTCATAAAGACACACTTCCTGTGTCGTTGTCACAAGCTGATATCGTATATTTGTATCAAGGAGAACAAGTAAAATGGTCGGTTGAAGCACTTATTCAAGACTGTAATCAACCGTGTTTTGTTGAAACCGATATCGATCTCTTAGTGAACCATATAGTGTCAAACTCTCAAGCGGGCGATACCATCGTTGTGATGAGTAATGGTGGTTTTGGTGATATTCACAATAAATTATTAATCGCACTGGAAAACAAGGCATAAGCATGAGTGAGTTCAAAGAAAAAATTACAGTCGCAATAACAGGAGCCTCAGGCTCTGCTTACGCATTGCGTTTAATCGAATGTTTAGTAGCGGCTAACATGCAGATTTATGTTTTGTGCTCAAGTGCTGCTAGAGTTGTTTTTGACACTGAAGTTGGTTTGAAATTACCTGCTTCTCCTGATGCAGCGACCAAGTTTTTAAGCGAAAAATTTGAAGCAAAACCTTCACAGATTACCGTGTTTGGAAAAGAACAATGGTTTTCTCCGGTTGCTTCAGGCTCTGCTGCACCAAAGAAAATGATTGTTTGCCCATGCTCAACTGGAACTTTAGCCGCAATTAGCCAAGGCATGAGTGATAACTTAATTGAACGTGCTGCAGATGTTGTTATTAAAGAAAGAGGCCAGTTAATATTAGTGGTACGTGAAACGCCATTTTCTACAATACATTTGCAAAACATGCTGACGCTTTCACAAATGGGCGTTACCGTGATGCCTGCAGCACCTGGTTTTTATCATAACCCCAAATCAATTAACGACTTAATCGATTTTATGGTAGGGAGAATGTTAGATCACTTAAATATTGATCAGTCTATTATGCCGCGCTGGGGATATCAGATTTAATGCGTTTGCTTCGGTAATACGTTTTTATTTTCAATCTTACAATTCGGATCTATTTTCTTGCGATGAATGTCGCAAGGAGGTTGTTGTGTTTGGATAATCACCTTTTGTCGCCCATTACTTATCGACATTGAGCCACAAGAAAATAAAGAGAGTATGAGAAAAAAAGACAATAATTTTTTCATGTTCTTTGCTCTAACTACAATAAATTAATTTAGTATGGCTTATTAAAACGGGTTAGAACAGTTTTCGACGTCAGCCACAATTAATTCAACAGTTTTAGTACTACGTACTTTCACACAGCTAATTGATTCAGGTAATTTCTGTTTTTGAATCACTTTAAATTCTCCTTGTTCTGTTGAATTTAAATGATATTGAAAAGCTTCATTATCACCTTCAAATAGGGCGGTAAATAATCCAAAAACGAGGGCGCCTGCAAGACCACCTGCAATCATATCTTCAGTGTTACCGTCAATTTCTTCTAGCACACCAAGTCCAGCACCGGCAACAATGCCTGTTTTTACTTCGGAAGATAAAGTGACAGGAGTAACAGAAACTACTGAGGCATAGTACTCTTTAATTATTTGATTTTGGTCTTCTCTATCAACGCCTTGACTTGCACAACCAGTTAACAATAAAGCGCTAAGTAATAATTTTTTCATTTTTGTTCCAATAGTTAATCGCTTTTTATAAAAGCTTATATCAATGTACTTTGTCTGAGAATTTTATCGCTAGTAGTAAGTTAAAAGTATTTAAAAACTGTATGTTATTTGTTTTTTTAACTTACAGAACTTTACATTTTTTATTGACGATTTTACTCAGTTGGGCGAGCGTAAATTATATTTTGTTACCAGAATTATAATTTCATGATGGACAATTAGCATAGGCTAAGGGTAAATTAATCTTAGTTTTTATATGTATTAAACAGCTTCTTTTTCCCCGTGAGGATCTATCATTAACAACGTTACTTTATTACCTCCAATTATTGCTGGGCCGATATTGAGGCATTGTGATACTAAGCAAATAAATTTTTGGTTAGTTACTTCTCAAGATTATCGTTTAAGTTGTAAAATTAATCGACTTGATAATGGGGATTCTATATTGAATCGCTCCTTAGCAAGCAATGAATTACAACAGGTTAAGATTGGTAAACATGCATTTATTAACTTAATTACATTGTCTGCAAGCGATGCTTTTCCTGAGAATATCGTGCTTACTTATAATTTCACCCTCAGCTCGGCAGAAAGTACTGAAGGTGATTTAGTTAGCTTAATTCCTGATTTAGCTTATGAAAATCAACAGCTCCCTAATTTTATTATTAAAAGTAAAATCAATAAAATTTTACATGGCTCTTGTCGAAAACCTCACTTTGATAGCAAAGATGCCTTAATACAAGTTGATCACACTATTCGTCAAAGTGGAACATCAGTTGAAGAACGTCCTGCATTATTAATGATGTCAGGCGACCAAATCTATGTCGATGATGTTGCGGGACCAATGTTAGTCGCTATTCATCAAGTTATTGATAAATTGGCACTGTACGAAGAAAGCTGGTTAGACGATAGTGAGCATCTTGACCTCACCAGCTCGAGTGACGCATTATTCAAAAGCCCTCATTGTTATTATCAACGTTCAGAAATTTTGCCGCATCACACGGTGAACAGTTCATTATTTGATAAAGTTTTTGGCGCGCGTAAAGCACCTATTTTCACCTCAGTGAATGTTAAAAATCATTTAATAACTTTATCTGAAGTGATGGCGATGTATTTACTCGTTTGGTCTCCAGAGTTATGGGCAATAACTGACTTGAACGATCATCATGTTCCCAAAGAATTTCAAACTAAATACGAACAAGAACGTGTTGTTATTAATCAATTTGTAAAAGGCTTACCTGCTATTAGAAGAGCTTTAGCGCATATTCCAACGTATATGATATTTGACGATCATGACGTGACAGATGATTGGAATTTGACCAGAGGGTGGGAAGAGGCTGCATACAATCATTCATTTTCGAAACAGATTATTGGTAATGCACTTATTGGGTATTGTCTATGCCAAGGCTGGGGTAATGCCCCAGAAAAATTCACGGCATTAATAAAAGAGATTAAACCAAGTTTTTGTGAGGGAGGTTATGCTGAACATACTGAGCTTATTGACAAAATGTTAGCTTGGGATGAATGGCACTATAGCTTAAATACTTCACCTAAAATTGTCGTTTTAGATACGCGTACTCAGCGCTGGCGATCAGAGAGTAATGCCGGTAAACCTTCTGGCTTAATGGATTGGGAATCCTTATCAGATTTACAGCAAGAGTTAATTAATGAACCTGATATTATTATGGTTTCTGCTGCTCCTATTTATGGCGTTAAGTTGATTGAAACTATTCAACGTATCTTTACTTTTTTTGGTAAGCCATTAGCAGTAGATGCTGAAAATTGGATGGCGCATTCGGGTACCGCTAATGTGATGTTAAATATATTCAGGCATTATAAAACACCGCCTAATTTCATCATTCTTTCGGGTGATGTGCATTACTCTTTTGTTTATGAAGTTACCCACCGCTTTCGAAGAAATAGCTCCAAAATACTCCAAATAACCTGTAGTGGTCTAAAAAATGAATTCCCTGCCGGTTTATTAAATACGCTAGAAAAATTAAATAAATATTTTTACGCGACATACTCGCCTCTTAATTGGTTTACCAAAAGAAGGCGCATGAAAATTCGCGTTAGGAAACCTGATTCTGCTGACTCTTACAACGATACAACTTTATACAATGGAAGTGGTATTGGTTTACTCACGTTGAGTGATAATAATCAGACAATAAAAGCAGAAATGATAACAGCCAAAGGGGAAACTATTTGTTTTAAAGAGGCTTAGTTCAAGGCTGAAGATAAAATTTAAGTATAAGTTACAGATAAAAGTCATACGATAGTTGAAAGAATCGAATAACGAGACAGGTTGTAAGTAATTTGCAATTAACGAAACGAAACTGATTAGAGGTTCTCGTTATCAGTTTCGTTTATATAAGTCGCTTTAAATGAGCCTGTAACAAAATCTGTGTAAGTACCGATTTTAAATATAGTCTGAAATACGGTCTTCGAATTCAATCATAAAACGATTCAAGGCCGACTTCCAGTTTCTTATGGGCATCGTCCATTTCTTTGAG
>Ga0209825_1000086_pt1 | contig 95037 bp, 79 predicted proteins | sample EN8Hudsemesocosm_FD_184631 | JGI IMG/M metagenome (GOLD analysis project Ga0209825, IMG submission 184631) | Methane-oxidizing microbial communities from mesocosms in the Hudson Canyon - EN8B Hudson Canyon (SPAdes) (version 2) | ecosystem: Environmental > Aquatic > Marine > Cold seeps | place... | reverse complement strand
CCCAGCTTTTATAAATCGTCTACATTCTTGCGACACCAAAAGTGCTAACTCTTAATGGGCGTTTATCTGACTCATGACAAATATCTAATAAAAAAGCGAGTACCTTTCTGGTATCTCTTGGGTCAATTAAACCATCGTCCCAAAGCCTTGCAGTGCCATAGAGTGCAGTAGAGCCTTTATCCAGTTTTTCTGCTGTAGCTTGTTCGATCATGTCTAACATTTGGGGGTCTGCTTCTTTACCCATGCGTGCATGTTTGTCTTCGGTCACTATTCTCAAAACTTTACCGGCTTGAGCGCCGCCCATAACAGCGGTTCGACTGTTTGGCCAAGCAAATATAAAACGTGGGTCTAACCCTCGACCACACATAGCATAGTTTCCTGCGCCATAAGATCCGCCTACCACAATCGTAAGTTTTGGAACGGTTGCATTAGCAACGGCTTGCAACATTTTGGAGCCGTGTTTAATAATGCCGTTTTGTTCTGCATTTGTTCCAACCATAAAGCCGGTCGTATTATGAAAAAACAACAAGCTAGTATTAGACTGCTCACATAATTGAATAAACTGAGTGGCTTTTGCTGCCCCAGCAGGTGTGATCGGACCATTATTTCCGATGAGTCCGCAGGCTTGACCTTGTATTTTTAAGAAGCCACAAACTGTTTGATTGTCGTACTCTGGTTTAAAATCGACAAAGTTTGAGCCATCTGCAATACGCGCGATAATGTCTTTCACATCATAAGGACGTTTGTTATCCGAAGGCACGATACCAATAAGCTCGTCTGCGGAAAAAAGCGGCTCTTCCCAGCTAGATTTGTTTTGAAAGGGGAGTTGTTCGTTCCAAGGTATCGTTGACATGATTTCTCTGGCAATCCGTATCCCGTCTGCATCATCTTCAGCCAAAAACTCGGCTGTTCCTGCGATTTGTGTATGCATTTCTGCACCGCCTAGTTCTTCATCCGTCGCAATTTCACCTGTTGCTGCTTTTAGAAGTGGCGGCCCAGCAAGAAACATCTTCGCTTTACCTTTAACCAAAATCGAGTAGTCAGAGAGGCCTGGTTGATATGCACCACCGGCAGTAGCATTTCCGTGAACAACCGTGACAGACGGAATGCCTGCTGCTGATAATCGCGCCTGATTGGCAAATCCACGCGCGCCCTGAACAAAAATATCTGTCGCATAATTTAAGTTTGCCCCGCCACTTTCTGCAAGGGTGACAATTGGCAGCTTATTCTCTTTTGCGATGTCTTGAATTCGTAATGTTTTTTCTAAACCAGCGGGAGAGATCGTGCCGCCTTTGATTGCACTATTACTGGTAACAACCATGCATCGAATGCCAGAAACATAACCAATGCCTGCAATCACGCCACCGCCAGACATCGAGCCATCTTTGTCGTCGTGCATTTTATAACCCGCTAACGAGCTGATTTCTAGAAAGGGAGCGCCTCTATCTAAAAGTAAATTTAAGCGCTCTCGTGGAAGCAATTTGCCACGCTTGATAAACTTGTCTTTCGCTTCGTTTTCTTTATCGATTACTTTTTCTTCAATCGCCCTAAACGCATCGACAAATACTTGCATAGACTCCGTATTTTGCTTGAAGTCGTCAGAAAGTACGTCTGTATTCGAGTTAAGCTTTGGCATATGTATTACTTCTCGTCAGTATTTTCTGTTTGAAATATTTTAGGTGTGACTGAGCGGTGAAAGCCGTCATAAGATTCTGAGTTTTTCGCTGAAGGTAATGGCACTACTCGACCACCTTGCGACGCAGCGCCATCAACGCGAAGACAATCTCCGCTTATGAAGCTAGCGCCATCGCTCAATAAAAAGCAAATAGATGAACTTACTTCTGCTTCGGTGCCTAGTCTCTTCAAAGGAACAGCATCTCTTAAATTGATAATCCATGGTTTCATTGATTCTGGGTAGCTATCCATACCACTAGAAGCAACCCAGCCCGGCGCAATGGCATTTACTCTTACACCAGACGAAGCCCATTCAACGGCTGCCGTTTGTGTAAAATTCACCATACCTGCTCGTGCAGCACCAGAATGCCCCATACTTGGCATGCCTCCCCACATATCAGCCACAATATTTACAATTGAACCGCCATGTTTTGACATACTTTTTAAGTAAACTTCTTTTGCTATTAAAAAGCCGCCTGTTAGGTTTGTTCTGACAACAGTTTCCCAACCTTTTTGATTGATACCCGTAAGGGGGGAAGGAAATTGTCCGCCAGCGTTATTCACTAAGCCATGAATGGCAGTGTGAACCTGAAGAATTTCTTTGATTGTTTCTTGTACCGCAGCCTCTTCTCGAATATCGCATACATAGCAGTCAGCAGTACCACCATCTTCTTTGATTTCTTGCGCAACCGTTTGAAGTTTTTCAAGCTTTCGGCCAATCAAAATAACCGTCGCTCCTAAGCTTGCCAATTCATGTGCAGTGCATCGACCAATACCACTGCCACCGCCTGTTACAATAATCGTTTTATCTTCAAACAAAGATGAACGATAAATAGATTGGTATGAAGATGGTTTCTTTGATGAGTTTGTAGTTTTCATCGTTAGTTTACCTGCATTGAAAGTGTTTTAGCGATCTCTGAACTAACTGGTATTTGAAACTGTAATAATTGTTGAGCAAATGCTTTTCCTTGAGGGTCTATTCGTAAGCTGGCAACACCACCGCCACCTAAACTATGTTCAAGTAGAAAGTTAACGGCATTAATGCCCGGCAAATCCCAGCGGGTGACTTTGCCACTCTCAGGACAAAGCGTATGCGTCATGTATTCAGCAACAGCTTGTTCAGTTAATACTGATTTAATAAACGGTAGGTATTCTGGTAAGCGTGCGATCACACCAATATTAGAATGATCACCTTTGTCGCCGCTTCTGGCCCAAGCTAATGAAATTAAAGGGACTGACGTAGTAGTGTTTTCTTTGAGGGGGCAATCAATATTTTGATCAGAAATCATACTTTCTGTAAACCCTCCTTCAGTATCAAGCGTGCTTGGAATCACCTGACCTTCAACCTTAACGGACACTTCAATTCCTGATTTTGGCACTAAGCAGGAGAATAATCTGATTTTAGGCCAGACAGTAGGGCGTCCACCGACTATGCCGGTAATGCCTGGTGCCATGCCTGTTGCTGCCTGAGCAATTTCTTTAGAAAAAAGAACTAATGATTTTTTATCAGGGCTCGCAACAGAAATTTTTACAACAATTTCTCGGCAACTTGAAGTGCTACTTTGTTTACCATAGGTTGTTTCAGAGCCTAATAGTTCTACATCAACTTCGGTATATGGCTTTAAACCTTTTGCTTTGATCATCCGGCTGGTTTTACTGATAATTGCATTCGCAACAGCTTGTCCTTTCTTAGTTGCATCAATACCAGCTAATAAAAAGGTGACCGTGCATTTAAAGCCGTCGACCCAAGTTGCAGAGACTTTGTACTGGTCAGTCGGCGGTAGGCCTAATGCACCCGTTACTCGCACTTGGTTTTGTTTTTCTTGTACCAGTTTTACTTGGGTGAAGTCACAAATTACATCAGGGAGGATATAAGAACGCGGGTCGCCAATTTCATAAACGAGTTGTTCACTCACGGTCGCAATAGAAACAATCCCGCCCGTATTCTCAGGTTTGGTTACAAAGAAAGAGCCATTGGATGAAACTTCAACTATAGGGAACCCCATATCATCAAAACCATCTTTAACTGTTTCCCAATCAGTAAAGTTACCCCCCGTACAATGCGCACCACATTCAATAATATGACCCGCTAAACTACCTTGAGAAAGCTTATCGTAATCGTTCCACTGCCAGCCAAATTCATGAACCATTGCACCTAATACAACGGCGCTATCTACAACCCGACCCGTAATAATAATGTCAGCTCCAGATTGGAGAGCCGTGACAATACCTGGTGCGCCTAGATAAGCATTCATGCTAAGAAACATTGGCGGCATATTGGAGCCTGTGGCCAGCTCTTTTATACCAGAATTTTCATAATCACTTTTTTTAGATATAACATTGTCGCCTTCTACCATCGCGATTTTTAGATCGATCTTGGATTTGTTGGCAATATCTATCAAAGCATTCATGCAGGCCTCAGGGTTCACTCCACCTGCATTGCTGATAACTTTGATACCTTTTTCTTTTATGTCGCTGAGGAGAGGGGCCATTGCTGATTGAACAAAATCAACCGCATACCCTGCATCAGGTTTTTTTAATTTCTGACCCGCCATGATCGACATAGTGATTTCGGCAAGGTAGTCAAATACCAAATAATCAACATTACCTTTACTTACTAGTTGCTCTGCTGCGGTCTCAGTATCACCCCAAAAAGCAGAGGCGCACCCTATACGAATGGTTTTTTCAGAATTCATTTTATTTACCTTTACCTTAGAATAATGAAACAATACCAAGCAAGCGCTTGGTTTGTAAAGTCCTTGCATGATAAACTTGTATTCTAATTGAAGTAAATGCTTATTTTATCTATATAATGGCTGTATTAATCTTCTCATGTAGTCGTGGTCTTAAAGTTAATTAGTTATGTTGGAGAGAAATTTGAGTCAAGTCCTTACTAAATCATCAGGTAATGAAAAGAGTGATTTAATCGACCCAGAAAGCGCAAAAGGTCGTTTATTGGCCACAGCCGCCACATTATTCAATAAAAAAGGTTATGAACGTACGACAGTACGAGACCTTGCTTCTGCTGTGGGAATACAGTCTGGGAGTATTTTTCATCATTTCAAAACAAAAGAAGCCATATTAAAAGCAGTGATGGAAGAGACCATTGTTTTCAATACACGACTTATGAGAGTAAGGCTAGAAACGGCTAAAAGCCCAAAAGACAAACTATTAGCCTTAATTATGTGTGAGCTCGAATCTATTAATGGTGTGACAGGCGATGCGATGGCAGTACTAGTTTATGAATGGCGAAGCCTGAATGAGCAAAACCAAGCAGACATACTTAAGTTACGTGATGAGTATGAAGCGCTTTGGATGAATGTTTTAACACTAGCGAAGGATGAAGGTTACATAGAGGGTGATGTCTTTATTTTACGTCGGTTTTTAACCGGTGCTTTAAGCTGGTCAAAAACATGGTTCAATAAGAAAGGTAAGGTGTCTTTAGATGTACTTGCTGAAGAAGCGCTTAGATTAGCGATTAAGTCTTAGATTGAGGTAGAGGTCTTAGACAGTAATATAAAAAAAATTGTTTTGTGTTCTCTTACATGCCTAAAAAGCATATTTTTTGTTAGAATACGCGTTCATTTCTAATGGCTTCGTTAAAATACATGAAATTCTTAATTCCCAAAATTAGTCACTTACTTATTTTGTTTATGTTGTCATTACTAGTGGCTTGCAGTAGTGGTAGTGGCGAATCAAGTACAAAATCCAATACCGAAACGTTTACGGTAAGTGGGACTATTTTAATTGACTCTAAATCAGATATTGATATTGACGTAATGAGCTTTGGAAGCCTCACAGAAGAAAATAACCAGATTGAAACTCCTCAGTTTTTATCAAACCCTGTTACATTAGGGGGTTACCTTAGTGGCAATGCAGGTTCTTATACAGCCAGTGCGAGTAACGATAGTTTTTACTACAAAGACACCCAAGACTTCTATCGTGTAGTGTTGCTGAAAGGGCAGCAAATACGTCTTACAACTTTTCTGGCAAACGAAAAACTAACCAACATTAATATTAACTTCGCACTTCATGCAGCAGATGATCAGTCAAATGAATCTGACGAAGAACCTGAACCTTTAAACTTTAGCAGTGCAAAATCACAATCACTCACTGCTACCCGAGACGGGGTGTTTATTATTGAACTGAGCGCCGAAGAGGATTTATCTGCTCCAGTTCTATATACACTTTCAATATCACAAAGCCTTACTTTTACTTCAGCAGCTATTAATTATATAGCCGGAGTGAGTTCTAAATTTGTTCCGGGAGAAGTAGTTGTAAAGTTTAAAGACCCCACTCAAGTTCAAGCACTTCATATAAAACAAGATTCTTTAACATTACTTGAAAATAAACATCAATTATTACGTAAAAAAAATATTGGTAATATTGGAACGGTTTATAAAATTGATACCAAATCCGCACGTAAAACAATAGCTTTTGAAGAAAATTTAATAGGCACAGCTCAAGCTTTTGACCTAAATACAAAATGGCAGACCTTAAACGCCATTGAACAATTAAACTTAGATGAGCGTGTGCTTTATGCAGAGCCAAACTACATTTTTGAAGCAAGCTCACTTCCTGCTCGGGTAAATGATCCAGGATTTAGTCGTCAATGGGGGCTTGCCATGCTTGACGCACCTGCTGCCTGGGAAGTTTCTACCGGTGTGGGGGTAACTGTTGCCGTAATCGATACAGGGATTGACACCAATCATCTTGATTTAATAAACAACATTAACCTTACAGATGGTTATGATTTTATCTCAGACGATGCTTCAGCCGGGGACGACGACTCAGGGGCAGATGAAAACCCGTATGATACTGGTACATTTTTTCATGGCTCACATGTAGCGGGTATTATTGCGGCTGAAGGCAACAACAGTATTGGCGTTGCTGGTGTCGCGTATAATACAACGATTATGCCTTTACGTGTTTTGGGCATAGATAATAAAGGCACTAATAGCGATATAGCCGACGCCATTCTTTATGCTGCAGGCATTCCAGACTCAAGAGGACTAAGACCAGACAAAAAAGCAGATATTATTAACTTATCGCTGGGTGGAACAGATAAACCACAAGTACTTGAGGATGCAATCAATGCTGCATTAGCAGAAGGTGTTATTGTAATTGCTGCAGCAGGAAATGACAGTTCGATGACCCCGCATTACCCCGCTGCATTTGAAGGTGTAATTGCCGTAAGCGCGGTGAATGACCACAAAACATTATCAACTTTCTCGAACTATGGCTCCCATATTGCTGTTACAGCACCTGGCGGAACGGGTGCTAACAGCGCTTTACTTGATGGCTTTCAAGATGGTATTTTAAGTACTTTATTTGCGAATGAATACGCTGAATATTCTGGCACGTCGATGGCAACACCTCATGTATCTGCTGTTGCAGCGCTCATGAAGTCAATTAGTGCAGACTTAGATACAACTTCGTTTTCTGAGGCGTTAAGGTCTGGCGCTTTAACAGAGAGTTTGCTCAACAGAGACTTCTACACTGAAAATAATAGGAATTCAAACAGAGAAATATATAAAGAAAGATACGGCTACGGACTGATTAATGCTGCAAAATCAGTCAACTGGGCACTTGCAACAGAAAGTGAAAACCTTTTACCTGCATCATTAAGCATATTTCCTACCCAGTTAGGTTTTGTAAATGAAAACACAGAGTCAACACTAGAACTTAACAACGCCGGCTCTGGAGATCTAACGATCACCGGTATTTCCACAACGAATGATTGGATTGAAGTATCTGAGTTTCACTCTGAAAGTGTCGATAATTTCTCACATTTGGGTAAATACCGTGTCAAAGTAAATAATATCGGATTAACTGATAATTCAGTTAATAGTGGTGAGATTGTAATAGCATTTGCAATCAATGGTGAGCCTCAAGAACCAATTACGATCGATGTCTTTAATTCAAGTACTCAGCAAACAGATTCAAGTGTGGGTACTTTACTAGTTTCTTTATCTCATATTGATGAAAGTGACCCCGAAAAGTCTTTAGTGCAGTTTGCTTTAGTCGAAGCACTTAAAGGTGAGGATCAATACACTTATAAGTTTCACAATGTTCCTAATGGAGAGTATCTATTACAAGCGGGCACGGATAATGATTTAGATTTAGATATACTTGATGCAGGCGAAGCAAGAGGGCAGTATCCACCGTTTGCACAAACTGATTTTATAAATGTGAATAACGAAAACTTAAGTGACTTAGACTTTAGTGTCAAGTATCAATCCTTTTCTCAACCTTCATCTGTTAATACCCAGAAAACATCACCTTATAAGTCTATTGGCAGTACTGAAAAATTTAGATAAGCTAAGCTCATTAAACTACACAAAGCAATTTGCCTTCTTTTGGAATTATATGTCAGATAACAAAACCTCTCCTAAGCAATACAATGCCGATTCAATTGAAGTTCTAAGTGGTCTTGATCCAGTACGTAAAAGACCAGGGATGTATACCGAAACAACACGCCCCAATCACTTAGCGCAAGAAGTCATAGATAACAGCGTAGATGAAGCATTAGCAGGCCACGCAAGTAAAATAGAAGTTGTGTTATACCCCGATAACTCACTTTCTGTGACAGATGATGGAAGAGGAATGCCTGTAGACATACACTCAGAAGAAGGAGTGCCTGGTGTTGAGCTTATTCTTACACGTCTTCATGCTGGCGGTAAATTTTCAAATGATAACTATGCGTTTTCAGGTGGTTTACATGGTGTAGGGGTTTCTGTTGTTAATGCTTTAACCACAAAACTTGAAGTACTTATTCGAAGAGATGCAAAGCTTCATCGTATTTCATTCGCCAATGGCGAAAAAACAGAAGACTTGAATGTTATAGACACAGTCGGAAAACGAAATACAGGTACACAAGTAACTTTCTGGCCAGATGCTTCTTACTTTGACTCAGCTAACTTTTCTATTAGTCGTTTAAGGCATGTTTTGCGTGCTAAGGCAGTCTTATGTCCGGGGCTCTTTGTAAGCTTTACGAACAAGCAAAACAATGAGAAAGATGAGTGGCATTTTGAAAACGGCTTAAAAGACTATCTAGTCTCCTCGACAGACGGTCTTGAGATGTGTCCGCAAACGCCTTTCACCGGCACAATGACAGGTAATACCGAAGCCGTAGATTGGGCAATTCAATGGTCGGTAGAAGGTGGTGAGCTAACACAAGAAAGTTACGTAAACCTTATCCCTACAGCACAAGGCGGAACTCACGTAAACGGCTTTAGAACGGGCTGTTTAGAAGCTATGCGAGAGTTCTGTGAATTCAGAAGCTTGTTACCTCGGGGTATTAAATTAAGCTCTGAAGATATTTGGGATAAAAGCTGCTTTGTTTTGTCGACTAAGCTTCAAGATCCGCAGTTTTCTGGTCAAACAAAAGAAAGGCTCTCTTCACGTGAAGCCGCAGCATTTGTATCAGGCGTCGTTAAAGACTCTTTTAGTTTATGGCTTAACCAACACACAGATGACGCTGAAAAACTCGCTGAAATATGTATCAGTAATGCTCAAACAAGATTAAAAGCAAGCAAGAAAATTGCACGTAAAAAAATTACATCTGGCCCAGCTTTACCAGGAAAACTAGCAGATTGTTCAGGTTCAGACGCCATGAATTCTGAATTGTTTTTAGTAGAAGGGGATTCAGCTGGCGGCTCAGCAAAGCAAGCAAGAGATCGTGAATATCAGGCTATTATGCCACTGAGGGGTAAGATTCTGAATACTTGGGAAGTCGACTCCAACCAAATACTAGCATCACAAGAAGTTCATGATATTGCAGTCGCAATGGGTGTAGACCCAGCTTCAGACAAACTTGAGGGTTTACGATACGGCAAAATTTGTATTTTAGCCGACGCTGACTCAGATGGACTTCACATCGCCACCTTGCTTTGTGCTTTGTTTATGAAACACTTTAAGCCGTTGGTTGAAAGAGGGCATATATTTGTCGCGATGCCGCCACTATATCGAATTGATATAGGTAAAGAAGTCTATTACGCGTTGGATGAAGCCGAGCGACAAGGCATTGAGGATAGAATTGCCGCTGAAAAGAAAAAAGGCAAAATAAACGTACAGCGCTTTAAAGGTCTAGGTGAAATGAACCCACTTCAGCTTCGCGAAACCACTATGGCTAGAGATACACGCCGATTAGTACAGCTTACGATAGAAGAGGGGGATGATACGGTCGAACATATGGATATGCTGCTAGGTAAAAAACGCGCCTCAGATCGTAAGTCATGGCTAGAGTCAAAAGGTGATCTTGCCGAAATATAATTGTGTGAATTTTACCAAAAGTTTATAAAAGTGAAGGATAAAACTATAAGAAATTGTAGGATAAGTTTATAAGGCGGAGTATAGTTTGACAATAGAAGCTCGGAGATCGCCTAAAAATGATAAGTCCTGCTCTAAAGCACAAGAGATCTGCTGTTAAGAACATTGTTCGTTTTCCTGCCATTAAAGCCAATGGCGGGAAAACCATCCTCGTAAACTCAATTCTCGTATCGAAATACTGCTTGCACTTGGAGTTCGATCCAAATGTGGTGACGTATTTTCCACAACCCAAGACTTTCAAAATTTCGGATGAGGATGGTGAAATAACCTATAGTCCAGATTTTGAAGTGCATTACGTATTGGGTATGCGAAGCTTAGTAGTAGTTAATTCACTCGAGCGGTATAAGTCCATTCACAATCAGCAGTTATTCGATCGTTTTGAATCAACTTTGCATGACCCAAACTTTAATTTTTCAGTTGTTGATGAACTGGAAATTTATAAACAACCTTTGCTTTCGAACTATGAAAAACTCTATCAATACCGAAAGCGCCCGACATTGGACATGAGAAATCTTAATAATTGTGTGGCAGGTATTACAAAACCGATGCCACTATCAAGACTGTTTGCAACTTTAGGTGAGCGGGTATCCTTAAGAGAAATATATTCCTGGCTAGCTTTGGGCTTTCTACGATTTAATATGAGTGCAGAATCCTTAAACATGACAACGGAGGTAACTTTCGATGTTAACTGATTTGTGGATTGAAGGCGTTATTGTTGAATTCCAAGATGGGGCACCATGTGATCGAGCTATTATACGCAAGGTTGGTAAGAATGAAATTGTATTTGCAGATGTAGTGAATACTGCTGTTTACAAGCTAGAAAGAGTTAGCTTAGACGAAAAGAAGAGTTCTGGGCTTTTGAAATTTCTTGCGGAGTCTAGGAATTTTGGGGAGTTAAAGTTTCTTGATTTAACTGAAAAAGAGCAGCGAGAAACTAATAGGCGATATAAATACGTTAAAAAGCTAAAAGAGAATGGTGTAACGAGTATAACTGAAAAAAGTGCTGTTGCTTTAATTCAAGTAGTTTCTAACGAGTTAGGAGAGAAGAGACCCCATTGGCAAACGGTTAGAGGTTGGTACAAAGTGTTTGTCGGTGCAAATGGGAAAATGTGTGGCCTTTCCCCCAAACACCGATTTAAAGGGCATCGAGAGCCAAAAATAGATAGCAGAGTGTTAGAAATCATTCGAAAAGAGGCGAGGCGGTACTATAAATCTAGTCAGCCGACAGTGGCATCGATTTTACGAAATGTTGAAGGGAAAATTATTGCTCATAACCTCGATAACCATGATGACAGGCTTACCGTTCCAACATATAAAACTGTTCAGAATCGGATGCAAGAAGGACCATATCAGTATAAGCAAAAATCAAGGAAGGGAAGCAGAGCTTTTCAGGCTGAGATGGCAAATGCAGAAAGCGGAATCGATACAAATAGGGTTTTGGAGCGTGTCGAGATTGATCACACATTATTAGACTTGCATGTCTTGCATGATGACCATAAAACCTTGCTAGGTAGACCTAATATAACAGTTCTGATTGATCACTATTCGCATATGGTTCTTGGTTTTCAGTTGTCTTTTGAAAGTCCTTCTTTTGCTTCTGTTTGTATGGCCTGTATGAATGCTTTTTTGCCAAAGAATAATTTTTTAGAAAACTTGGATTGCGAAGCGAAATGGCCTGCACAAGGAATACCTTCAGTTTTGGTTACGGATAACGGAAATGAGTTTTGGGGGCGAAATTTTATTACTGTTGCCGATGAAATTGGGTCAATAATTCAATACTGTCCTATTAGAAAGGGCAACTATAAGAGCCGAGTCGAACGATTTTTTGGTATTGTTAATTCTTTAGTTCTGGATGATTTACCTGGTGTCGTAAGGAAACCTGGTAAATGTGGTGAGGGGTATGATGCTCGTCAGGAAGCAAAGATAACTTTATCTGAATTCAAGAGGTATTTTGTTACCTGGTTGACAGAGATTTATCATAACTTGCCGATCGGAGATTCTGGAATGACACCAAATGAACTCTGGAATAATTCAGAAGTCGAATTCCCTGTACCAGTTGAAGATGAAATGAATTTATCTCCTATTCTGATGGCAACAGGCACGCGAGAGTTAAGCAAAGGTGGGATAAGAATTTTTGTTATGAATTATAATTCCCCGATATTAAAAGATTTATATCGGAGGGATGGTCCTAGAGCAGTAACGATAAAATATAATCCTTTTGATATAGGTTATATCTTGGTTTTAGATGAGTTAAATAAAGTTTACTTAAAAGTAGACTGTGAAAGGTTTAGTTATGCTTCTGGATTATCCGTATTCGAGCATAATAGGATCAGAGAAGAGGTGAAAAAAGTTGGTAAAAGTAAAATTGACAATTTGGATATGCAAAAAGCAAAGGTTAAATTAGCCAAAAATCGAGATGAAATGCATGGAAGAAATGCTCGCCGAAAGACACAAACAACAGTGTCTAATGTAGCAAGATCAGAAAAAATCGGTGTAGATGAGCTTAAGCTTGTTGTCGATAACTCGAAACGAATTATACAGGTAGATCAAGATCCGGAAGCGGATGATCTAAATTTGGATGGATGGAGTGTAGATTAGTGGATGATTTATTAATCGAACGGCCATTTATTAAGAGTCCTTTTATATCAGAAATGATCGATTTGTTCGATTCTCTAAGGTATAAAAATAATAATTTTGGTGTAGCTTCTTGTTTATTGCTAACCGGTGAGTCTGGAAGCGGAAAGAGCGAGCTTGCAAAATACTATCTAAAAAATAACCCAAATGTAGAACAGCCTGAACGAATCTACAAACCAGTCTTTCACTTTGAAATTAAATCCGTTTCGACCCCCTTAGAATTTCTCCGTTCTATTCTTATTGGTATCGGTGACCCCCAGCTTGGAATGGGGGCAAAAAATAAAAGCGAACTGTATGAGCGTTTAGTCCTATTTTTGAAAACCACAGGTGTCGAATTGCTTATTTTAGACGAAGTGCAAGTTATCATGGAAAGGAGAAGTGCACAGGTTGTATCTGGAATTGCAGATCTATTTAAAGATCTTATAAAGGACGTCGAGGTGCCAATTGTATTTATGGGTATGCCTTGGAGTGAATATTTAGTTGATTCAAATGAACAGTTAAAAGGGCGAATTTCATACCGGTATGTAATTCCCCCTTATCGAATTAGTGAAAAGAATTTTAGAGCTATTTATCGTAGGTTAGATTTGATACTATTTTATTGCACCTGTAATAGCAGTACAAAGTAGGGTAGTGAGTGAAATGAAGGATATTGAAAGCAATCGAGAGCTAACAAGTAATAAAAGCGCGACAGCCGTTGATAGCCGCATAAATATGCCGGTGCTTGAGGAAAAATATCGGCAGTATCTTCAAGCCGCAACGTCAGACAATACCCGCCGAACTTATCGGTCAGCGATTCGGCACTTCGAGAAGTGGGGCGGTAAATTGCCATCAGATCGAGAAACCATCACTCATTATCTGGTTGATCATGCGGAAACTCTTAATCCCAGAACTCTGGAAGTTCGTTTGACGGCGATCAGTCAATGGCACCAATTTCAAGGTTTTAGTGATCCAGCCCAAGATTCAACTGTTAGAAAGACCTTAAAAGGTATTCGCAGAACCCATGGTAAACCAAAAAAGAAAGCTCAAGCATTACGACTACAAGATTTAGCCATAATGATTAGATATATAGAGCAGCAGCCTCCTTCAATTAAAAAAACTAGAGACAAGGCGCTCTTACTTATTGGTTATTTCGGTGGATTTCGCCGAAGTGAGTTAGTCTCGATTGAAGTCGAGAATCTAAAGTGGGAGCCTGAAGGTCTTATCATTACGCTACCTAAGTCTAAAACTGATCAAGAAGGTGAGGGGAAGCTACGAGCAATTCCTTATGGGAACGAGTTTATTTGCCCTGTAGCATCACTAAAAGTATGGATCGAAGAGTCAGAAATAGCAGAAGGACCTGCTTTTAGACCCATTAACCGCTGGGGACAAATCCAAAGCAAGGCTATGAGCCCAAGTTCAATCAATGAATTTTTAAAAATAATTGGAAAAGCATGCAATTTTGATTTCGTTGTTGATTTAAGTAGCCACAGTTTACGTCGAGGTCTAACAACAAGTGCAGCTCGTGAGGATATAGATTTTGAAACGATAAAAAAACAAGGTGGGTGGAAAAGTGATGCGACTGTTTGGGAGTATATAGATGAGGGAAGATTGTTTTCTAATAATGTTGCTCACTCTTTGATTGATAGCATTACTGAATACATCAAGTGATTATAAGAAGGTATGAATCTCAATCGTATGAGTAGAGTCGTATAAATATTTTGAATATTATTTTGTAGCTTTTAACCACTAACGACCCAAGACGACATCATGAGTTGTTTTGAACTACTTCAACAACGGTAAATATATTGGTGTTGTTATTATGGCTGCTTTCTGTAGGTGAGTTCAACTGGTCGATGCAATATTCTATTCTTTAGTTAAAAGAAGGAGTGTTCAATGTGAGAAAAAGAACTCGAACTATTTATACAGCGACCCAGAAAGCCTTAATGTGGGATCGTTGGCAAAAAGGAGATGCTCTCAATACGATAGCTAGGCTTTTTGACACGAGCCATGCTGCCATTTCTAATGTTGTTTATGAAAACGGTGGGATACGTCCCCATCAAAGAAAGCGCTCCAGTACCTCGCTTACTCTGGACGAAAGAGAAGAAATTTCCAGAGGTCTCGCTACACAGTTATCAATACGCACCATAGCGATCCAGCTAGGTCGACCCCCTTCCACGGTGAGTCGTGAAATCAATCGTAATGGAGGTTATCATCGATACCGAGCGGCTTTAGCGGATAAGGCCGCATGGAAGCGAGCCCTTCGGCCTAAGGTATGTAAGCTGGCAGGGAATCATCGATTAATTCGACTTATAACCAACAAACTAAAACAGCAGTGGTCGCCTCAACAAATAGCAGGTTGGGCTAAGCGACTGCACCCTGAAGATGAGCGATATCACGTGTCCCATGAAACTATCTATAAAGCTTATTCATACAAGCGAGAGGCGTATTAAAAAAAGAGCTTATTCAATGCCTCAGAACTCAACGAGCCAGACGTTATCCAAAGAAATCAGGCTTGAAAGGGAAAGGTCTTGGAAAAATACCTAATGCAGTACCGATAAGTGAACGACCTGCATCTGTAGAAGATAGAGCCGTACCGGGTCATTGGGAGGGTGATCTGATAGTCGGCCCGCACAATAGTTGTATTGCCACACTGGTAGAACGTCATTCTCGCTATGTGATGCTAGTCAAACTGGAGAATAAAAAAACTGAAACAGTTATCTCTGCACTGATAAAGCAATCGAAGAAACTGCCAGAAGAACTCTATAAATCATTGACCTGGGATCGCGGGTCAGAGTTAACCAATCATCATAAATTTACTCTAGCGACCAATATTGATGTGTACTTCTGTGATCCTCAAAGTCCATGGCAACGTGGTTCGAATGAAAACACCAACAGGCTATTGCGGCAGTACTTCCCGAAAGGGTCTGACCTATCAGTACATACCCAAACAAAGTTGAATAAAGTGGCTCGACAATTAAACGAACGGCCACGAAAAACATTGGATTATGAAACACCAGCTGATAGATTTAATGCTTGTGTTGCATCGACCGGTTGAAACCACAGTATTAAAAAAGACATTACATCTTTTGAGACAGATTATTTTGTAATGCTAAATATTTAGTTCTGATTCCAATCCTAATTTTCTTACACTTATTTTGCGGTGTTACTTAGAGCCTGCATAGGTCTGATATTTTTAATAACAAATTATCAGATTTTGGCTACTTCTTTATTCTTGGGTATTATTATCTTGGCTTAATGGATCGTTTCAAACGTCGCTGAATATCTTGATATGGTAAAGAAATGCACTTAGTCGAGCGCTAACGCTTAGAGTTTTGTCTCAATGAGGCCGGAGAAAAATACTTTTTATCTGGCATTTCATGAAAGAACAGGGGAGAGTTTCCTTTATCACTGGAAGAAAATTGTACGTAATGAGACTGTTTTTTTAGATCATGAAAGGCATCTAATACTGCCATAGTTCCAGGCATATCTGGGTAGTATTTGGTATAAGAAAGACTGATACGCCAAAGTTGATTTTTGCTACTGTACTGTTCAGCAATAACTGCATTCCAGCTATCTTCGTCGATATAAAGCACCCTGCGAGGATATACATGGCGCTTTCCTTTTTTTAGTGTTGCATCTAACACCCAGACTCGATGTAATTCATAACGCGTTGATACAGGGTTAAGGTGGTAAGGTGTCAGTAAACTATCGTAGTCTTTAGTGTTATGGGCTAATGCATTGTTATTGTAGGGAATGTAAATTTCCTTTTTACCCATTAGTCGCCAGTTATACCGGTCTGGTGATCCATTAAATAGGTTAATTTCATCCACTACGCGTATATGCTCTGAATTCATATTGGGCGTGTCATATTCTAAGGCTGGAAGTCGGCGTACACGACGCTGACCGGAGACATAGATCCAACTTTTTCTTGGGTAAAGTATAGGGTTAGTGGACTCATAAGACAGAATCGCTCCACCAGCTAAACGTACTGGTGACTGCATAGTGGTCATATAATAGAGAAAAACGCTGGTACCCGTTATTTTTTCACGGTTTGGTTTATAAAAAGGCATGGCTACTTCCATCGTGCTTTTGATGGTAGACACCGATCCATTTGAATATACGGCTGCTTCAACCATGTTGGCTTTAAGGTAAAGACCTTTCCAGCTGATCATATGATTCCACAATACCTCCAAACTGTTTTGTGGAATGGGAAAGGGGATACCTGGCCAAGCATTTGTAAAACCATTGCCTTCATTGACCAAATTTGATTCTAAAGCATTCTTTCGGGCCGCCGCATATTGGCTTTCAGGTACATTATGTAAGCGTCGAGAGGGGTAAATCGGCATACGAAAGGTATCTGGGTAAGTGGCAAAGAGTGCTTTTTGTCCTAAGCTAAGTTGTTCTGCGTATTGGTCTGCATTTGAGGCTGTAATAGTAAAGAGTGGTGTGTCGTCGGCAAGTGTGTCTGCGATCAAGTCTGCCTTTTTTTTATCTTCTATCCATTCAGGAATGGTTCCTGATATATTTCCAGCTCGCTCTGCTCCAAGTGGTGTTAATTTAGTGCCCAATTTTTTTAATTGCTCTTCTGATACCGCAGCGTAGCTAGGATGGTTTAGGCTTAGTAAAAGCAATACAGTGGTCAGCTGTATTGCACCAGCTTTTCGGGTAATGACCCGTGAGGAGGGATAACTGAAAGTAGTTACCTTTGATAGTGCATATTTGATTAATGACGGCATAAGAAAGTTTCACTCTGGTAGTATCATTTCAAGTAACTTTTTATAAGTTCTTAGTTAGCTTTGTGTGCACTGACCGACCGATCCCGACCGCTTTCTTTTGCTTTATAAAGTGCGCCATCGGCTAAACTTACCAAGTTGTCTTCATTAAAGTCATCTATGTGTTTTGTACAGGCGATACCTATACTAATGGTGACGCGTAGAGTTTGGTAATTGTATTCGAGAGGAAGCTTACGAATTCCGTCGCAGAGTTGCTCTGCCACTTTTTTACCTCCAGGGAGGTCAGTAGCTGGCAGTAGAACGGTGAATTCCTCGCCGCCATATCGAGAAACTGCGTCACTTCGTCGGCCGAGACATTTTTCTAAGTGCTTTGCAACTTCTTGAAGACAATAGTCGCCAGCTTGATGACCGTAGGTATCATTGAGTTTCTTAAAATGATCTATGTCGATAAGCAGCAGTGTCAAGGGTTTCTTGATTCTGCGGCAAAGGGCTATTTGCTCAATCAATCTATCGTTAAAATATTTACGGTTGTTAATACCAGTAAGCCCATCGGTTATCGCTTGCTCTATCAGTTGTTGATGACGTTCTTTAAGTTGACCTCTCATGGTATCAAATACTTTGGCCAATTTACCCATTTCATCATACGACTCAATAACGAACTCCTCATCAAGCGCCCCTTCGGCAACATGCCGAGCTGCTTGTGAGAGGCCTTCTATAGAATTTCGTACAGTCAGATAAAAACCCACGAACAAGTAGAGAAACAGACTGATAAGAGCTCCTATACTCAAAGCGTACAGTTTGCGCTCATGCTTTAGTTCCAAGGCTCGTTGTTGATAGTGGCTTAATAAAAAGCTAACAACTTCAAGTTGAAGCATGTCCATTTGTTCAATTGCTTGGCTAGTCTTTTGATAGTAGTCCTCCCAAGGCATGGTAAGGTCAGGGTCTAATAGTAGGCTTTCTTCAATTAGATGACTAACGTCATTCATATTCACCAATATGTCGGGGTCGATAATTTTGCTATCTAGAAGCTCTGAATGGGAAGAAAAGAGTAATGTAAATCGCTGACGCAAACGATCTTCCAGATTACTTAATTTCTGAAATGTTTCTTCAAGAAGAATTATGCCTTGAGAGCCTATAACAGTTGCATTAAAAAAGTAGATCCCATAAGCCCGAGCGCGTCCCATTTCTTCCATAGGGGCTTGAAAATCCTTAATAAGCAATGTTGTCAGTTGTGTCGCTAGAATGTTCCTGTCTGAGAGTAAACCGTACTCATTAGCAATTTTCGATTGTAATGTATAAGCATCATCAATGAGAAAGTTTACATTATCAAATATATTATAAACTGTATCGCCTTCTGAGCCTGTACTGGTCTGCAATTTATTAAGCGATATTTGGAGGCTTCGGGCTGTCAACGAGAGTAATTGATTATGTTCAAAGTGCTTATCTTGAATGTAGTTATTCAAACCAAGCGTTGCTTTTTTACGACTTGTTTCAAATAGTTCTGTTAACTTTGAATTATCAAGTATTCTTTGGGTGATACTCAGATCGCGAAGCTGTTCAAGTTCCGTGATAATCGGATGAAATGCTTTAATTTTAAGCATACCTTTATGCATATATTCGACTGAACTGATTTCATATTGTCGGTCTAAAATGGTTTGGACGCTAGTGATTGTGAGAGGTACTGCAAACAGTGCAGAAACTAGTGTAAACTTGAGAGGGTATGATAAGCGATTCATGATGACCATTGCAGGGCGGAATAGCATTTTTATCATCACTAATTAGTCCTTTTATATATCTTTATTTTCTCGGATTATGGACAGTATATGAACTAGTCTAGCAATTAGTAAGTAAAGAGCAAGGTGGCGATAGAGCGGATTGAATATGAGTAGTCAATCGTTTTTAAGATGTCAAATGTTAATCGAATTGATTGTTTTTCTGTAGCGAGGTATTCACACTGATATAACCTTGACATTCTCCCAATCATATTCGGTAAAGTGATTGAAATGCGGGAGACACAACTTCTTGCTGTGCTGTGACAAACTCAATGCTACGAGAAAGGCTGGGGTTAATCACTTTTCTTGAATGAGTATCAGGCCTAAATAACAATGATCTGGGAAGTACACTGATCCCCACGCCATCACGAATCATACAATATATCCAATCTTCACGCGGGCTTTTAAATCAAGATTGGAAAATAATTGCAAACAATTGGGCTATTTAGCTTATTCATTAAAGCCATTCTCTTTAAGAAGGTTTTCAAAAGTCCCGTCGAGGTATATTAGCTGTAAACCCTCATTAAAATCATTGATAATTTTCTGGTTATTATCGACTCTTTTTGAAATCATTATATGTAGGTTATTCACTTGCAGTGGAGGTTCAAGAGCTTCAATAGCCCCTCTCCATTCAGGAAACTGAGTATTAATCATATATTGAACTCCTAAACTCTCATCAACAAAAAAATCAATCCGCTTAGCCATCAATTTTTTGATATTAAGGTCAGCTTTCACAACAATGTCGAGACTCTCATTTAACTCTCTCTTTAACAGCTCATGGGGACCTGAGTTTCTCGTTACGCCAACCCTATACGACTTTAAATCAAGCAAAGACGTATATGTAATGGGTTCACCTTTCAGTTTAAAAAAGACAATATCATTTTTTAAAAAAGGCTTTGAATAGTTAAAAAACTGTTCACGGTCTTCTGTATACCAAGCCCCTAACACGCCATCATAATATCCAGCCTTGGCTGTGTTTATTGCCCGAGCCCATGGAAGCCATTTAACTTCGAGTTTGTAGCCCATTCGCTGAAATGCAGTTCTGACGATCTCGGTTACAACTCCGCCGCTGGCTAATTTTTCTGCATAATAGGGCTCCCAGTCACTCGTAGCGAGTACGATTGTAGGTGTTTCTGCTACCTCGATCTCTTCTGCCGCAGAAAAGAATACCAATACGGTCATGAGTGCAGTTGTAGTCAGCAAATATCCAAAGATTGACATATCGAAGACTCCAGTCCATTTATACAATCAAAAAACCTTGATCATATATTCTTACGTATGACTATTTAGTTTAGTAGTCAACTAAGAACTTAGCACTGGCAAGCTTTAGTTTTAAGTGCAACTTAACAGCTATAGAGATAAATCTAACGTCTTCTTAAAAAACGTCTCGTAATTGCTTCGGATAGCAAGGTACTGCGTAAAACAAAATCAGGTAGAAGAAAAGTCCTTTCAATCCTGTAAGAGGATTAATCGTGTCTACTCTTGATGGGTAATACCAGTAGACAGTTATCTAAATTAACATCTGTATGGGCGTTCACTAATTGTTGCTTGAGGCTGAAATCTGCAGCGGCGATCCTAAGAGGCTTAAGGCGATTTCACGAAACGCCGCCAAACTCTTGTGAACGCTTTCATACTCATTGTCACTAAAATTAGTATTGGCGCTGTTTTTTACGATCACCACATTGGCTTTTTGGTTGATGTAGATATATTGCCCATAGATACCCATCGCAAAAAATTCCTGTTCGCTGTGTTCTGGAATCCACCACTGATAACCATAGCCAAATACCGGCTGTGCGTTGTCTCTTTTACCTGCTACTAAGTGAGGGGCATCTGGGGTGATGCTATCTTTAATCCATTGTGCGGGCACTATTTGTTCGCCCTTTATTATGCCATCGTCACGAAATAACACACCTAGACGAGCATAATCCCTAGTCGTAGCATTGAGGCCACCTAGCACCATGGGTTCACCTAAACCATCGACTAGATAAGTGCCATCCCGTTCATTGCCCAACTTAGACCACAGCTTCCGAGTTATGTACTCTTCGATGCTCTTACCTGTGGCCGCACGTAAGACCATACCCAGTACGTGGGTGTCTATGCTCACATATTTCATATAAGTGCCTTGTTGGCGCTCTGAAATTAAGGTCGCTGCGAACTCATCGAAGCTGCCCCCCAAGGCCATCATTCGTCCAAAACGATTAATATCACTATTGAAGTTGTTGTAATCTTCGTTAAAAGCCACGCCACTGCTCATTTGTAAAACGTTTTTAATGGTGACGTCTTCATATCCACTCCCTTTTAGTTTAGGCACATATTCTGTTACCGCCACATTTAGGTCAGGAATATATCCCTCAAAGACCGCGATACCAAAGATGGCACTGAGGTAACTCTTTGCCATGGACCAAGATGCGCGTAAGTCGTTTTCTGTCGTGCCCTGGTAGTATTCTTCGAAAGTGATAGATTCGTCTTTAATAACCAGTAAGGCGGTAGAATTTGACTCTTTTATGAAGTTATTTACATTGAAATTCTGCCCTCTGAAATTAAACGTCTCAGGTAAGTATTGTGGCGAGTGTTCGAAAGAACGAACTTCGCCTGATCGCTTGATTATTTTGGTGGGCATGACTTCATGCATATTAGAGAAATTATGTATAATTACATCGTCGTTAAACAGGTTTACTACCTTATAAAGCTGCTTGAGTTCAGTGGCATAGATACCAGCAATTATTGTGATAGCCATAATGCTTAGTGTTAAAAATTGACCAATATGTTTTGGCTGCATGACAGTCTCTTTGTGCTAAATAAATAAAATTAACAAGCTTGTGGCTTAGAAGCGCACAAGCATACTTTTAAGTGTAAGTGGGTTAGTTCGACACAGTCTTGGCGGGACTTGTTTTTTTTGAATCGACTCTGGTCGGCCTTGTTTTTTTTGGGCCCACACTAGTGGCTTTTTTAAACTGTAATACGCCATCTTCAATGTTCAAAGTGCGCATGTTTTTCTTGTCTTTTTTGTAGCCTTGATCCAGGCGCCAGGGTTCCTCCATACCCTGTTTAGGGATGTTTTTTTGAGCACGCTGAACATAACCTGAACTTAAATTTAAAAACGGTTCCTTCTCAACGCTTTTGGTATCGATTGGTACGCAGATTGGCTTATGTGTGCTTTGCATATGATTAATGACACGACACACGTACTTACTGACCATGTCTGATTTTAGGGTCCATGATGAGTTTGTGTAACCGAACACCATTCCAAAATTAGGCACATCTTCAAGCATCACGCCACGATAAAACATCTTATCCGGAAGGCTAATGGGTTTATTATCTACCGTAATGCTTATGCCCGGCATGATCGCCAAATTTAAGCCTGTAGCACTAATAATAATGTCTGCTTCCAATTTCTCGCCACTGGCGAGACGAATCCCTCTAGAGATAAACTCTTCAATCTTATCGGTAACGATGGAAGCTGAGCCATCGTTTAATGCATGAAATAAATCTCCGTCTGGTACTGTACAAAGTCTTTGATTCCAAGGTGCGTATTCTGGGGTGAAATGTTTGCGATCAATATTCGGTGATAATATTTTATCCATTTCTTTACGTACCAATTTTTTTCCTTTCTCCGGATCTTTTGTCAAGGCTTTATAAAAAAACGCTTCCAAAAATAGATTGCGCATTCGAGCAAAACGGCCAACCCAGGAGTCAGGAAATACTGTATACAATAGTTTTAACATCATGTCCTGCTTAGGAATAGACATAATATAAGTAGGGGATCTCTGCAGCATCGTTACATGCTGCGCTTTGTCTGTTAAGTTAGGTAACAGAGTAACCGCCGTAGCGCCACTGCCAATGATGACTATTTTTTTATTGGTATAGTCAAGATCTTCAGGCCAGTGCTGTGGGTGTATGAAGTCCCCCTCAAAGGCTTCTCGATTTTTAAATTCAGGTTGATAACCTTCATTGTAATCGTAATAACCGCCGCAGGATAAGACAAAGCTACTCTCAAAAAAATTGCTTTTACCATTAACCTCAACCTCAATTGTCCAAGTGGCGGTATTACTTGACCAGGCTAGATTTACAACCTTATGCCCGAAACGAATTTTCTCTTTAATACCGTTTTCAGACGCTGTTTCATCTAGATATTTTAATAATTTTTCACCTGTGGCTAGGGAATCTCTATCCGTCCAGGGTTTAAACTCATAAGAATAGGCGAACATTTCACTGTCTGAACGAATGCCCGGGTAACGGAATAAATCCCATGTCCCGCCTAAAGCTTCTCTGCCTTCGAGAATGGCTAAAGATTTGTTTGGGCAATTTTTCTGCAAATGAAAAGCTGCCCCAATACCGGATAACCCGGCACCGATAACAATAGTGTCAATGAACTCTTTTTTCATGGTAGGCCCTTGATGGCAAATGATGAAATGTTGAAGTTGTATTAGCTGAATGCTTTCGCAACCACTTGTTGGTACTTCACAGGCAAAAAACGCTGCAGAATGTCCAGAAACTTGGCGTCAGTACCGACCAGTATTCTGGGTTGTTTTTTAATGATGCCATTTAAGATGATTTTGGCTGCTCGCTCTGGCGTGGTTTTTGCGAATTTTTCATTGAAGTTGGTTTGACGTTCCTGTTCTGATATGTGTGCATCCGAGCCTACTTTGTTGCCACCATCACGACTTGCGTTGGCAATATTAGTTTTTATCCCGCCTGGGTGAACACAACTGACATTAACCTGTTTATGGGACATCATGAGTTCGATGCGTAGACTTTCACTAAAACCACGCAAGGCAAATTTGGCTGAATTATATGCAGAGGTATTGGGGCTGCCGATTAAACCAAACAAGCTGGAGACGTTCACAATATGCCCCCATGACGATTTTTTAAGGTGCGGTAAAAATGCTTTACATCCATGTACCGCGCCCCAAAAGTTGATATTCATAATCCATTCAAAATCTTCATATGACGTAGACTCCGCAGTGGCAGATAGCCCGACTCCAGCATTGTTGATGACAACATTAACTGAACCAAAGTGCGCTACGACATCGTCTGCCCACTGAAAGACAGCATCTTTATTTGCGATATCTAGCTCGCTCACAAGCACACGGATTTGCGGGAAATTGGATTTAATTTGTTGATCCGTTGCCTGCAGGTTTTGTAGGTTAATATCGCTAATTGCAATATTGCTACCTCTCTTTGCACATTCTAATGCCAGGCATCGGCCTATTCCCGAGCCAGCACCAGTGATGGCTATAACGGATTGTCTCAAGTCGGAGTTCATCTCAATGACCTATTGCTTATTTTGGTTGTTTTTAATCGCAGCCTGTTCAACGATGAAGTTGAGGGCACGCGCTAATTACAAGATGAACTATGCGTCATTGCCTGCTTACTAGACAGGTGCTAGGATGCCAAGTTATTGGTTATTAGAGGTCAACTTTATGCAGGTAAAAAATAATCTTGTCTTATCAAGTGACTATATCGTTTATATTCGCGACTTCGCTTTGTCCAAAGGTATTCCTGCGAAAATACTAGTTAGTGACTTGGAAGCGGGTTTAGATATATTGTTAAACCCGCCACAACGCGTGAGTGCACAAACCTTTCACAAACTGGGGTTTAATTTATTCAATGCCTTACAAAATCCCTATGAGGGGGTGTTGGAATTTGGTCAAGGTATGATCTTGTCCCTTCATGGCACTCTTGGGGTTGCGATCCAAGGGGCAAGCAACTTAAATGAAGTCATCCGCTTAGCTGCGGCATATTATCTTACAAGGGCAAACTTCAGACTTTTGCAACAACTTGATGGACCTGAATATAGTTGTGTTCGATTAACCGAAGTGGTCGACGAATATGATAAGTACTTTTGCTTGGCTGAACTGGTCAGTTTTGAACATGCTGTGGTAAAACTATTGAGTCATCACGAATTGCCAAGCAGTTGCATCATTCACATGAAGTCAGGTGAGCCAGACAACTTCCCTTGGCATAGGGTGAAGGGGTATCAGATAAAATTCACTCAAGCGTATAATCAATTGCTTGTTCCAAAACAGTGGATGAACTTACCTATAAACTCGATCGACCCAGAATTGGCAGAGTTAGCCAAAAATCAGTGCCAACAAATCATGGAAGAACTCTCACCACAAGACCTCGTGAACGAGGTTCGCCAAAGACTAAAAAAAGAACAAGATAAAAATATATCGTTAAAAGAGATGGCCCAGAAGCTTCACCTTTCATCAAGTACCCTTCAGCGCAGACTGCGTGAGTTTAATACAACCTTTAAGGATATTAAGCTGGAAGTGCGTTTATTGGCAGCAAAGCAATTGCTGTTTAGTGGTGAGTATACTGTCGAACAAATATCAGAGCGTTTGGGGTTCAGTGATGCCTCTAGCTTTACCAAATCCTTTAAAGCATTTTCAGGTGATACTCCAGCGGTATACCGCAAGAAACATGCTGGTTGATGGACCCTGAAAATTTAATATACCTTTCTTTTAGTTTTATTTTTAAGCCATTAATTGACCTCAATTAACCGGAACTTGGGTTGTTTTAACCTGTTGTGATCGGCATCTATAGACCAAAATTGCTCTCGTTACTGTAATCGCTCGCATAAGGGCTTGGCTTAGCAATTAAATAATAGAGGTGTATATGTCCAAATTAATCAAAGATCACCAAAAACTGGAAATAAAACCCAGGCACATGGATTTCCCCTTTGGCTCTTTAAAGAGCGTGAAATTTTTCGACGATAATATTTATAAATCGGCTTTCATGGTCGGAATGTCAGCCGGTTTCCCTGTCGGTGAAGGTGAGTTCTTAGCGTCTGTACGAAATTATCGTGATCAAATCACCACCCCGAATTTAAAAAAGCAAGTGAAGGGCTTTATTGGACAAGAAGGGCACCACAGCCATCAGCACGCCATCGTGAATGAGGAGCTTGATCGCCTGGGCTATAACACAAAAAAGATAGACCGATCTTTTAAAAAGACTAACGAAAAATATGTAGTGCCGCGGACTGATAAATTTCGACTGGCCCATACGGTTTGCTATGAACACCTTACTGGCATCTTGGGAGAACTCGCGCTTGATGATCCGAAACAGCTTGAAGGGATGGAAGCACCGTTTAAAGATTTGATGCTTTGGCACTGTGTTGAGGAGGTGGAGCACAAGTCGGTAGCATATGATGTATATATGGAGACTGTTGGTGATTTGAAGTATCTCCATCGGGTTATGTGGTTAACAATTACAGTGCTGAGTTTTCGTTTGACGAAATATATGTTTAGGATGGCATTTTCTACCAAGCAGTGGGCCAGCCTGAAGGATCTTTCTGGTTTTATCTCTTGGATGTTTGGTAAAGGCGGCATGTGGCGTTCTTTGAGAAAACCTTTTATGGCGTTTTTTAAAGAGGGTTTTCACCCATGGGCCGACGGTGGTTTAGAGTTTATTGAAAAATGGGAGAAAGAGTTTGCTCGACCCGAGCAGAATAAAGCCAACAAGGAATACCTACAGGCCAATCCAGCTTAGAAAACTATTTAAATGATACGACTAACTTAACATCTTCAGCCTAATCAAGGTGTTTAACTATTCTCTCCGTAATATGAAGTTCATTATGAAAAAACTACGATGTAAGGTATGTGATTGGGTCTATGACGAGGCCAAAGGTTGTCCGGAAGAAGGACTAGCGCCCGGAACAGCATGGAGTGATGTTCCTGAAGACTGGTTATGCCCTGACTGTGGCATGGGTAAGAGTGACTTTGAGATGGAAGAGGTTTAAGAGATGGAACCAGCATTAATCGTTATAGGATCAGGCCTAGCAGGTTATACCTTAGTTAAGGAGTTTCGCAAATACAATAAAGATCGTCGCATCATAATGATCTCCCAAGATGATGGTCGAGAATATAGCAAACCCATGCTATCAACTGGGTTCAGTAAGGGCAAGGACGCGGAGGCTCTGGCGATGAACAGTGCCGATGCCATGGCAAGATCGCTAGAAATTGAGATCCGTACTTTTCAGCAGGTCTCCGCTATAGATACGAAGCGTAGGACAGTATTTGTTCAAGAGGATGAAATTGAATATTCTGACTTGGTGTTAGCCTTGGGCTCTGAACCCATTCAATTACCAATCGAAGGCAACGAATACCTGATGCATATTAATGATTTAATGGATTACCACGAGTTTCATAAATCGGTGCAGGGCACTAAAAATATCGTGATACTAGGTGCCGGACTGGTAGGGTGCGAGTATGCTCATGATTTATCCTTAGCGGGATTTAATATAGCGTTGGTGGCGCCTGAAGAGCAGCCTTTATCACGCCTCGTGCCCAAAGAGTGTGGTGAAACGCTAATTCCGGCATTGAAAGACTTAGGGGTACGTATGTATATGGGTCGGTCAGCTATGAAAATAGCTAAGGTAGATGATCGATTTGAAGTTAGTCTCGATGACAATACTACAATTTCGGCTGATGTACTCTTAAGTGCGGTGGGTTTAAGAGCGAGAACTGCGCTTGCGAAGGCTGCCGGCTTGAATATAGGGGTGGCAATTGAGGTTGATCGCGGACTAAAAACCAGTGAAAACAATATTTATGCATTGGGCGACTGCGCAGAGGTGTCTGGTTTACATCTATTGTATGTGCAACCTTTGATCAACTGTGCTCGTTCACTGGCAAAGACTCTAGTCGGGCAGAATAATTTAATTAAATATCCTGTGATGCCTGTGGTGGTAAAGACACCGAGCATGCCGGTAGCGACCTGTCCCCCGAGTGACTTATCGAGGGGGCGATGGATTATAGAAGGCAGGTCTCCGCATCTACAGGCTGTATTTAGGGATTCTGACGACAACTTGCTCGGCTACGCCTTGACTGGAGAATGTGTTGCTGAAAAAAGGAAACTTAGCCAGGAACTATTAGTTGAATGGTTTTGATAACAAATGGACATGATACGTTTATTGTTGTGTAAGCTGCCGGTATAGTGACTCTGTTTACTTCTAATACATATTTGGCGACTTTTCAGGTGGAGCACTTAGCTGAACTAAAAAGTAATTAAGAGCATTCTTTGGTGATTTTCTTACGGCAAGTAAAGTTTCTGTTATGCCTGCTCTGCGGCTATTACTCCAGTACTGTACATTACTTGGGTTAACCCCAGTTACGCTCTTTTGTTTCAACCATAGAGCCACGGGATTTTAGTACGCAAGATATGGTGACAATAATAATGTTGATTATTGACAGCTCTGGGTCTAAGTTTCCGACATTAGAATTGTTGTCGCAGACACTGCAGATTTCATCAGCTACTTTGAAACGTCGGTTAAAAGTGCACGACCTAACTTATCTCGAACTAAAAATAAGATTCGTTTTGAGCGTGCTCAACTTCTTCTCAGTGATTCGGAGAACAGACTAGAATCAATATCAAGTGAATTGGGGTTTAGTAATACTTCGAATTTCATCAAGTCTTTTAAGTTATGGTCTGGCATGACGCCAAACCGTTATCGCCAACTCAAATGAATTGAACTAAGATAGGTTTAATTTACTTTAATTTACTTTAATTTACTTTAATTTACTTTAATTTACTTTAATTTACTAAGATAAATTTCAGCTGTGAGTAAGACTTATTAACGCGAAGAAAGAGAGGGAGATTAGAAAGATGTGCACTATTTTTCTTTTACCTTTATGAGGTTAAGGGGTTCACTTTCGGAGCGGAGAGACCATTAAAAACAAGCATATTAAGGGCTATTTAGGCACTCTAACAACGTTTCCCTAATGATCACTTTTGCTCACTTTCATTAGTTATCATAAATTTCAAACTGGCTGAACTATCCTAAGTTTCGGAAGGTCAATTAGAGGTAACTTAACCGACTTTTATGCTATCGATATAATGATGTCAGCTTCCGGTTGCTAACCAGAAGCTGTTTGTTAGAAAAATTTAGTTCACTAAATTGTTTTTGAAACGTCAGAAATCTAATAGATCAGTGTCAGCTTTAACGCTAAGATGCATTAACCACCCTGAGAACACTATACATCAAAGCCTAATATAAAATGAAAAGGATTTGCTCTGAAAAGAGATACTAAACGGCTCTATTTTGTGGTTTGAGAAATAAAATATAAAGACTAAAAGAGTTAGCTTTAGGCTCGTATTGGCCCATCTTTTAGATGGCTAAATTCTCAAAGTATATTGGCCAAATCAACTTCATATTAAATAGCGATCCCTAAGTATAATAATCAATAGTATACAATTTATAATTTACATTAATGGGTCCATCTGGCTCATAAAACAGTGGTGAAATGTTTGAATAGCTCTGCTCTAAGTATTGGAAGTTCATCGGTCTTCGCGCTAATTTCCATTTTGGAAACTTATGGATTTGAGCAAGCGGCAGTCGCTAAAATATCAGGTATAGATCTGAGTTGTTTAGACGAGCAAGATAGCCGCCTACCTTTAGATCAATATCAATTATTATGGAAAACGGCGCTGGCCATAACGCATAAACCTGCGCTGGGGTTAGAGCTTGGGCAAGTGCTAAATACTTCTAAGATTGGGCTAGTCGGACACGTCGTATTAAACAGTCAAACTTTAGCTGAGGGTTTAGAGGAATACTGCCGTTTTTTTTCGATAGTGAACGATGCCATTTCGTTGACGATGGAGGTTGACCAGGAATACGCTTATTTGCGATTTATCCACCTTCACCCAGAATACTACTGCATTCCTGATATGGAACGCACCATGACGCTTTTCCTATATCGCGCTAAAGCGGCATTTGGAAAAAAAATCAAATGGGAGTCGGCTGACTTTCAACATGCGAAACCAAGTTATAGCAATCAGTATAAGAAGGTATTTGACTGTCCCCTACGCTTTAATCAAAACTATTGCCAAGTGATGATCAAGCGTGAATACCTTAAGCTGGAACCTGCACAATTTAATCCTTATATTGGTAATGCAGCTAAGCAATATGCAAATAATTTACTAAGAAAGCTCTTTCGACGTTCTTATGCAGACAAGGTAAAAACTTTAATTGCTCAAGGTGTAGGTTCAGGCGAGGCTGATGTTGGTCATATTGCAGAGCGATTAAATACTAGCCGTCAAACACTCTATCGAAAGCTAAAATTGGAAGGCGTCTCATTTCAGTGTTTGTTAGAAGAAGTGCGTTATTCATTAGCGATAGAGCAGTTAAAAGAGTCAGATTTATCGTTAAGTGAAATAGCCTATTCAATAGGATTTAGTGATCTAAGTGCCTTTAGTCGTGCATTCAAACGCTGGAGTGGTGATACACCAAAGGCTTATAGGGAAAGCCTGAATAAATCAGACTCCCCCTAATATTGTTCTAAATGGTTAGGCCGCCATTTTTTCAGAAACAAGCGCTAAAACATCACTAATCGTTTTAATTTTTTCTGCAGCTTCATCTGAAATTTCAAGATCGAATTCCTCTTCAAAGGCCATGACTAACTCAACTGAGTCTAATGAATCAGCGCCTAGATCTTCAAAAAAATTGGCTTCATCGGTGACAAGTTCTGCTTCAACACCTAATTGTTCACAGGTTACTTTTATAATACGATTTTTAATATCTGACATTTCTTTCTCCAAGTTAATTTTTAGCTGATAAAAATATGGTTCAAGCTGAAGCTTTCACCGGTTTAATTACAAATAACAGATCACCACGATTTACTTGTTGATCTGAGACTCCCTTAATATGCGTAACTTTGTATTTCTGATTTGCCGGATACATCTGTTTATCAAGCTGATTAAAGGATGACAGACTCAAAGGCTGAAACATTTTCATCGCCTCTAACAGGCAAAGTGTTTGGTCGACAGTCACAACGTCGCCCTCTTCAATGTAGGCAGGCTGATCGGGTGATGCTGAGCGATAAACAACACAGGTAGAAGGCGCGACTACTTTTAGTTCTTCGGAGCCTTGTACCGTGATCACAGAAAACTCATCTAATTCACTGTCATGTTTCAATGTTTGAGTGTTAAGTATTTTCAGTGAATCAGGGTTTCTAGTTACTAAATCAAGTAAATAATCGGTATCGAACTTACCGGATAAAAATGCAGTATCGTTAAGAATTATTTGTAACAGCCCAATGTTCGTATCAACCCCTTCAATCACTACCTTTGAAAGGTAGTCAGACATGTTTTGTATCGCTTCAGTACGAGAATTAGCATGTACGATTATTTGAGCGATTAAGTTGTCGTAGTAGGGTGGGATTGGCTTACCTTCATCGACCGTAACGATATGCTTTACCCCCTCGACATTAGGGAATAAACACTTGCTGACAAGGCCTGGAGTCGGTACAACTTTTAAGGTGTTCTGCATAATAGAAACGCGTTCTGCATTGACCCGCACTTCCAGCGCATAACCATTATCATTAATTTCTAGTTGATCAATCGCTTTCCCCATTGAGATATGATACTGCTGTTTAACAATATCAACACCGCTGACCATTTCAGTAACAGGGTGCTCGACTTGTAAGCGTGTATTCATTTCCATGAAGTAAAGCTTTTCATGGTTTAGGTCATAAATGAACTCAACCGTACCCGCACCAAAATAATCACAAGCCTCCGCTAATTTATGAGCAGACTCTTTAGCGATGACAATTTGATGTACTGGCAATAAGGTTGAGAAAGATTCTTCAATAATTTTTTGTTTATTACGTTGAACACTACAGTCACGTAAGCCAATAATACGTGTACAGCCGAATTGGTCTCTTAAAAGCTGCACTTCAATATGTCTAAAGTGAGTAACTAAGCGTTCTAGGTAAATGTCGCCATTTCCAAAACTACTACGCGCTTCAGTTTTGATCATATAAAAGCTTTCTTTTAAGCTTTCCGCTTGTTCGACCACAGTGATACCTTTACCACCACCGCCATGTGCTGCTTTTAAAATGATGGGGAAGCCAATGTCTGCTGCGATTTGTTCTGCGTGTTCTAGGTTTCGCAGCAAGCCATGACTACCAGGCACAACAGGTACGCCTAACTCTATGGCAGTATGAATCGCTCTGGATTTATCACCCATCGCTTCCATACTTTCGGGTGAGGGACCGACAAAATTCAAATCTTGTGCCGCACATTGGTGAGCAAATTGACTATTCTCGGATAAAAAACCAATACCCGGATGTAGTGCTTGAACTGCGTACATTTCTGCAATGCGCAGTACACTTGCCCCATTAAGATAGCTTTCATCCGAGGTGTAGCCACCTAAGCAAACCAGGTTGTCACCATCTTTTAGCATGTCTGCTGCAACTGAATTCATGTCTGGGTCAGACTGTACTAATACGACATTAAGGTTCAAGGCATGGGCGTCACGAATTAATTTCACCGCGGTGCATCCTCGTGCATGCACGAGTACTTTTTGATAGGGGGCAAAAGACTTCGGCCTGTCAGATTGAATGGCGATTTCGTTTCGACGCGGAAAATCTTTTTTAGTTAGCCAGCTGTGAATGACCTCAGTAACCGTAAGGTCAGCAGCAGTAATGTCACGATCGATACCTTGCAATTTTGCATCTATACCCTCAATTAGAGGGTGCTTAACCAAGCCGCTCATACTGTTTTCTTTATCTATTAAGTAATTAGACAAGGTAGAGGTAACTGGTAAGTATTCAGGTACTACAATACGACCAGCAAAAGGCATATTGGTGCCCGAGAAATAATACGTATCAACTAGAGGATGAGTTACTAGACTAGCTTGTGCACCGCCTGTGCAGTCGCCATAACCAAAAATCAGAATAGGTAAGCCAAACTCACTTACAAACCTGTTGATTTGATCATTCACCACAGGCATAGAAAATAAGGCAGATGCGCCTTCTTTGGTTTGCATGCCTCCAGAACACACGAAACCAACAACAGGTAGTGAGTTTTCTCCACAATAACTGAGTAAGCGACAGAAGCGCTCTGCTGATGACATATCAAATGCACCCGCCTGAAAACTATGGTTTGATACAAATAGCCCGACCGTTTCAACGTTAGCATCAATCACAACGTTAGCGGTGCCGGTTAGTAAGCCAGAAGCACAGTTAAAATGGCTCAGTTGCTGTGATATGGCGGTTTCGAAGCCTGGGAAATTTTTAGGATTAACCGTGATGATTCGATTATCCAATTCGACAAAATTTTCGAATAAAGAGTCAATCAAATCCATCGGTGTAAAGCGGCTGGATGGTTTGATCTCATTCAGAACCGACTGTATGCGTATATCTTTTATGGCATGATTTAACTGATTCCAAAAATCTTTTCGTCGCCCGATAGAGACAGGACTAAATTGCCCGGAAAAGGCACTATTTTCTGTTTCGCACTGAAACATCTCAGGGTAGAGCTTATCAAAGAAATAACTAGCAACAACAAAAACTACATCTGATAGACGAGGATGTTGAGCTTTTTTCCATTTCTCTGTGATTCTTAAAAAGTCACTAAAGTTACTGGTTTTGTGAATACCTAATAACCACGGTGCAAATGAAGTGGTGACATCTTCCTGCTCAATACCTGCCTGATTAAGCAAGGATTGCATCAGTGATATCGAGACGCTTTTATGTGCACTGAATTGAGCTACAATATCAGTCAAATTACTGAGTATTTTTTCATAAAGGCGGTCAAATTGAACCAACTGCTGGCAGTGAACGACCACAAAGGGTTTTAAGCGTTTGTCACGAATCACATCAATTAAGTTAAGCTGTTCGTTAGGAAGGTGTTGGCAATCATTTTCTAACTCTGAGTGGCTTAGTTCAAATTCAAGGGCTTTCAGATGATGTTGAGCATCCTGTTGCCAGCGATTATAAAGGTGGAACGCTAATTCAGCGGTAAGCTCATGATGTGCTTTTTCTAAATTATTTTTAGGGTCACCTAATAACAGCGAAGCAATATAGCCGCGTTCATCTTTTAGCTGTGCCTCTTTCTCGCAATAACGGTTCCAACTTTTGAAAACGTTGTCTTCATAAATCAGTTTGTCACTACGTTGCAACCACTCTGAGAACCGTAATTTACTGATGTGTAATTGTTGTTCATCTGGCGATGTTGCACCACTAGCAGCGTCATGGTTGTTTACCTCCAACAGAGTAGCTTGCGTTTGTATGCGCGAACGAAGCTTAAGGCTTCTTAAGGCACTAAATGCATAGCCAAAAATAGACGGGTAGGATTTTATATCCCGTTTCGTTAAGTGTTTATGGGAAACGTCTTCTTGACCTAGTAGAAATCGAATAGATTCTTCATGGTATTGGTTGCTGATCGGTTTAATTGTTTTAAGAATATAGGCGGACTTTTGTTCAATTTCACTTAACGCGAGCATAATCGCTTGCTTAATGCGCTCACTATCGATGGCTTTGTCTAAGGGGCTATAATTAATAACGCCATCTAATACGCCTTCTTGGAATAATTCAGGCGCAGAAACACCGACGATACGTGCGCAAGTTTGCCAGTCTAATTTCTGTTTCCGTGCAATGGATGCTAGGCCTTTAGGTTGAATCGTGCTGAAGATACTATCTTTTACGGCTAACAATACATTGGTTGTCGCCAGTGGGATGGCACCACCGGAATAACCTAGCCCCCAGACTATCCCAACAGTTGGGACTTTAAGGTCTGCCATGGTCGCAATCAATTCTGAAATACTATGGGCTTGATTATGTTTATTTGCTTCCGAGCCCGCTTCAGCGCCCGGTGTATCAATAAATGTGGTGACAGGAATATTACGGGCTTCAAACTCTCTGGCCCACTTACCAGCCAAGTAATGATGCTTTGCTTGCCATACCCCATTATTTGCATAACGCTGCTGAGCGATTACCCCTAAACGAATGCTGGATGAGGCATCACCTAACTCAATTTCAGCCAAATATAGCGGGCCTTCTTTTACTTCATGAATGACGCGTTCAGCAATGCTGTGTACCAACTTAATAATAGAAAATCTATCATTTGACTCAGCTGGATTAATGACTTGTTTTTGGTACGCTTCTCCTGATAAATTTCCAAAATCTTTTGCTTCGTTCAGCAAAATACTTTGATGTATAAATGTGTCCCCGCTTGCTTGGATGCTTGTGAAGCTGACTTTTTCTGAGGTTTTATCCATCTGACTTGAGAGCTTTTCAAGTGATTGAAGTAATGAGGCGGAAGATTTTTTATCATCCAGTACAGTTCTTTGTATGTCGCTCATTTATAGCGTCTCCGAAAGTACAACGTTGTTAACTTCTGAAGGCTTATCCTCTGATGGAGTCGCTAATGTTTGATTAAGTGATGTATGATCTTTTCCTCCAACATAGTGGGTAATATCTTCTTGATAATCTATATCATCAAATCCAAAACCAAATAGTTGTAAGAAGTCTTTCCTGTAGCCCTCAAAGTCTGATAATTTCAATAGGTTGTCATTATTAATTAAGTCCCACCTACGTTTAACTTCTTGCTGTACAGCGGCTTGTAGTTCAAACTCATCGACTCTTAATCGGCCTGCTTCATCTAGCTGGCAGGTGTCACCGTAAAGCCCGGTGCTGAGCATTCTAAATATTTGCTCTATGCAGCCTTCATGCAGTTCTTTTTCTTTCATCACTTTATAAAGCAGAGAAATATACAAAGGCATGACAGGTATGGCAGCGCTCGATTGGGTGACGATAGCTTTTAATACCCCGATATAGGCGTATTTTTCTGTGTGACCTTGATTCAATAAGGTATCGATATCATGAGCTGTTTTATCAAGATCTTCTTTCGCACGACCAATTGTCGCATCACCATAAATGGGCTTGGTTAGCTCATCGCCGATGTATGTGTAGGCGATTGTTTTGCAGTTTTCAGATAACACATCTGCATGATTTAAACATTCTAGCCATTGATACCAATCTTCCCCACCCATGACTTTTACGGTGTCATCAATTTCAGCTTGTGAGGCCGGCATTAGCTCAACGGTACTAATTTCGCCTTTATCTGTATTGATGCTTTTACCTTGAAAACGTTTACCAATGGGCTTAAGTACTGAGCTATATAGTTTATCTTCATTCGCAACATAGCGACGTGGTGAAGCGACACTGTAAATAACCAGATCCACTTGTTTTAATGTGTTTTGAATTAAAGCAATGACTTCTTCTTTCGCTTCCGGTTGAAAAGCATCGACGTTTAGGCTCTCTGCAATTAAACCTTGTTTTTGTGCGAGTAATTCAAGGTGTTGATTGTTGTACCAACCTGAACTGGCTGTCTTACGCTCTGTTGGTTCGCGGTCAAAATACACGCCTAAGGTGTCGGCCTGTGAACCAAAAGCCAGAGCGATTCTGGACGCCAGACCATAGCCAGAAGAGCAACCTATTATGAGTACCTTTTTTGGGCCATCTAAAGGCTGCTTAGCTTTAATACTATTTATTTGGGTTTCAATATTTTTCTGACAGCCGTTAGGGTGAGCGTTTACACAGATGAAACCTTTAATTTTTGGTTTTATAATCATATAAATTCCTTTTGTTCCGCAGAACAGCCTGTACCAATGTTTGAATATGATAGAGCGCAATTTTTATATTCTCTTGACCGATTATCCCAATAGTTTGACTTCTCGTATCAACTAAGAAAAATGCCGTGGAGCTTGCGGATAACAATGACTATGCTAGTCAGCAACATCATTCGTAATCTAATGGTGTGGTTATAAATGAAAGTTTTATACATAAAGAAAATACAAAGAGAGGTCATCAATGGGCTTAAGCAAAGTAAATTTACGTCACTTACGGGAGCCTTTTTCAGGCTTGAGTCACTTGCTGGGTGCGCTACTTACAATTCCAGCACTTATTTATATGTCACTGCATCTTCCTGAAAAGCAGTCTGATAATTACTTACTCAGTTATCTGACTTTTAGTATTAGTATGTTTTTATTATTTTCAGCGAGTGCGGTTTACCATTTAATGGAGGTGAGTGAGCAAAGAATTCGTCAACTAAAGCGTATTGACCACATTGCTATCTTCATCATGATTGCAGGTACTTATACGCCTTATTGCTTGATTGGTTTAAATGCCCCACTAAAGTGGTTTTCTTTTGCGGTGATTTGGGGGCTTGCTTTAGTTGGAATAGGGGTAAAGATATTTTTCTTGGGCGCTCCTAGATGGTTGTCGACGCTTTTGTATGTAGGTATGGGTTGGGTATCGCTTTTCATTTACCAACCTCTTAGTGAAAACCTTTCAGACGGCGCGATGAATTGGTTATTGGTAGGTGGTCTGGTCTACACGATTGGCGCAGTCGTGTACGCAACAAAATGGCCAAACATCCATCCGAAGAATTTTAATTTTCATGACTTTTGGCATCTGTTCGTTTTGGGAGGGGCTGCATGTCACTTTGTTAGCATTGCTGTTTATTTATAAGCTGGGAGCGATTCATAATAAAGCATCACGCTGGTGCTCAATCCATGCTGTTGATAGTTCATATAACTCTCGTTTGCTCCTATCGTTTGAGGATATCGCTTGACCAATACGAACTGTGATGACGCCGGGAGTTAATATAAAACTATTTGGCATCAAGCGAAGCCCTGCATTATGAGCAATGGGGATAATGGGTACCTTCGCATGATATGCCAGTGCTGCGCCGCCACGATTAAACTTTACCTTTTTACCTATCGCAACACGGGTACCTTCAGGAAAAATTAATACTGATCTATTTTCAGAAATTCTCTCGCGGCCTTCTTTAATCAGTTGCTTATAAGCTTTAGTGGGTTCATTCCTATCTAAGGGGATCGCCTTTAATTGCTTTGCGCCCCAAGCAAAAAAAGGCAGTTTAAGTAGCTCTTGCTTAAGCACCGTACTCAGTGGTGAGAAAAGTGTTTGGAGCAAAAAGGTCTCCAAGCTGCTTTGATGGTTACTCAATACAATAAAAGGGCCTTTTTGAATATTCTCCAAGCCTTCAATTTTGTATCGTAAACCACAAATACACCTACTCAACCATAGTACGAAGACATTGTATTGGGTCAATATATATTGCAGTTTATGTTTTTTGACGAGAGGAGAAACAAGGGTTACGGTACTAGCAAATAACACTAAAGCGCAAATGCTTAGCGTATAAAACAGCATTGTTCTAATGACTAAAATCATGTGGCATATAAACTCATTGTTGTTTTCTGTGAGGGATAACTAAATTGAAGTGATCTTGTTACATATAAATCCCACCGTTTATATGTAAGGTATGTCCCGTTATATAACGCGCATTATCACTCGCTAGAAAACTAACAGCGGCGGCGATATCATTTGGTTTTCCCATGTAGCCAACAGGAATGCCTGATAATATCTTGGTTTTGTCATCTTCTTTGAGTTTGTTGGTCATATCTGTATCGATAAAGCCCGGTGCAACAGCGTTGATCGTAATGCCACGGCTCGCAACTTCTTTGGCCAAGCTTTTAGTCATTGCTTCAACACCTGCTTTGGCTGCTGAATAATTACATTGTCCAGGGTTTCCCATGGATGCCACGACCGAGCTAATGTTAATAATGCGGCCACGGCGTTTTTTGAGCATCGGTTTAAGTAGCTTTTGGCTGAGTAAAAACGTGCCGGTCAGATTAGAATTAATGACTTTCATCCACTGCTCAGTTTTCATTCGCAGCGCCAAATTGTCTTCTGTTTGTCCGGCGTTGTTAACTAAAATTTCGATGAATAGCTGAGTGTTTTCTAAGGCTGATATAAAATCAGCGATCTCCTCAGGGCTCGATAAGTTCAGTTTTAACGTCATGCCTTGAACATTCATTGTGTCGAGCAAATGCTGAATTTTTTCCATTCCAGCTTCACTGGTAGCGGTGCCAATTACGAAATATTCATCACTACAAAAGTGAGTCAATATGCCTGCCCCGATGCCTCTACTTGCCCCCGTTATTAAGACTACTTTTTTATCCATTACCGATGTGTTCATAATGTAAATCCTGTTCTATTCAAACCAAACCAAATTAAGTCGAATCAAATCGCAAGCTTAAGCTTGCGAATGATATCGTCCGAAAATCAAAGAAGCATTGGTGCCTCCAAAGCCAAAACTATTACTCATTACGGCATCAATTTCTGTCTCTTCATTGGTAGATACAATCGGAATGGAGTGCGCTTCTTCTTCAGCGTTCGTTAAGTTTGCATTCGCAGCAATGAAACCTTCCTGCATCATGATCAGGCTAAAAATAGCTTCGTGCACGCCTGCTGCACCGAGTGAATGACCGCTTAAAGACTTTGTTGAACTAATCTTTGGTGCTTGATCGCCAAACACATTTCTAATGGCTTTTAACTCAACTAAATCTCCAGCGGGGGTGCTCGTACCATGGGTATTGATATATTGAACTGATCGACCATCCGCTTGACGTAAGGCCAGGTTCATACAGCGTTCAGCGCCTTCACCAGATGGTTGCACCATATCTTTGCCATCCGAAGTAGCTGCGTAGCCAATGATCTCACCATAGATATGCGCGCCGCGTGCCAATGCATGCTCTAGCTCTTCAATCACCACAACGCCCGCGCCGCTGGCAATTACAAACCCATCCCGTGATTTGTCGTAAGGGCGTGAAGCCTTACTTGGTGAGTCATTGTATTTGCTTGAAAGTGCACCCATCGCATCAAACTGTAATGCTAAGGTCCAATCTGCATTATCGGCACCGCCTGCAAATACTATGGTTTGCTTGCCAAGTTGAATTTGTTCTACAGCAGTACCGATGCAATGTGCACTCGTCGCGCAAGCTGAGGTAACCGAGTAGTTAATGCCTCTAATTCCAAAAGCTGTTGATAACACCGATGAAAGTGCACTATTCATACCCCGCGTCACCCTGTATGGGCCAACACGGCGAACGCCTGCGCGATAATAGGTCTCAACAGAATCAACGATGTCTTCAGTCGATGTGCCGCCTGTTCCCATGACTAAGCCTGTCATGTCATGCTTGACCATGCATTCAGTAAGTTTTGAATCTGCGATGGCTTGTTGCATCGCGAGGTATCCGAAGCCTGATGATTTGGTCATAAAACGATAGAGCTTTCGGTCAATTTTCGCTTCTGGGTCTACGGATACCTGACCACTTATTTGTGAACGTAAGGCTTTTTCAGCGAAAATTGGGTCTTTTTTGATGCCACTTCCACCATTTTTTAAGGCTGAGGTAACTTCTTCTATATTGTTACCTAGACTTGAAATAATGCCCATTCCGGTGATGACTGCACGCTTCATGATTTTCTCCTAATTAATTGAGTGTGCACTAGGTGCAGAGATCAAACCTGTTTTAAGATTTTTGGCGCTATATATATGCTGGTCGTCGACATAGACCTCACCATCAGCGATACCCAGCACAATATTTTTAAGCAAGACTCGCTTAATATGAATATGAATACGTACGGTTTTAGCTTCGGGTAAAACCTCGCCAAAAAATCGCACATCACCCACACCAAGCGCTCTACCTTTTCCTTCATGCCCAGCCCATGCAAGGTAAAACCCTAAACCCTGCCATAGTGCATCGACGCCTAAACAACCTGGCATTACGGGGTCGCCAGGGAAGTGACATTTAAAAAACCAAAGGTCAGGATGAATATCAAACTCAGCGATTAGCTCGCCTTTATTGTACTTTCCGCCAGTAGAGGAGACATGCACGATTCGGTCGATCATGCGCATTTCTGCCTGAGGGAGTTGCATTTGCGGCGGGTTTTCAATATTAAACATTGCATTCAATTCTGCTTGAGAATATGTACCTTGTTGTAACATGGCCTGATGTCCTTTTTTGGTCTTTCTATTAACCGCTAGTTAGTAACTAAGCTAGCAGAGTGCTTGTATGACCATGAATATAGAGTTCTTGTTGTGGTTTATCTTGACCAATTATTCCAATTGTTTGACATCTGGTACCAAGACCAATAAAAACGCATTTGCTGAAATAAATGAGTAGAGTTTGTCGCTAAAAACAACAGCTAGGACTGTAAGCTCTAAGAAGGAATTTAAATTCAATGATAAACAACCCAATCATCAGCTTGTCGTTAGCGTCAATCATGATTTCTCAAGGAATTTATCCATGCAAAGTAGCTACTAAATTACCAGAAGCGAAGGTGAAAGGTGGCAGCCCCGAGTTTTCTAGACACTTAATATTGTTATCAAAATATTGTTTTTCGTACTCGAGGGGAGATACCTCGTCATTATTTCCATGGTGACGTATAGGATTATAGAAAAACTCATATTTAGTATGACTAAATCTGGTAAACAAAATATTATTTCAGGTTAAAGGTCCATACAAATATAAAGAAGTCGAAACTCACCGTTCTCAATAATTAGACACGAACGTTTCTAATTCGGGGGGGGAACAACAAACCCTCTTTTCGAATAAACTTCATTTATGCGGCCACTCTTGTTAATTTACACTTAAAACTGAAGCATTACATTCAATAACGAGCTACCTTGTTGGTTATTACAGCCAGACTAGATCGCATCGCCATAATAAGGAATTAAGTCCAAATAAAGTATAGAAAGAGTACTGGAAATACTATAAAACCGTGGCCAATTTTTAGTTGACAGCTACAATTTTAGAGGTGGCTACAAAATGGCCACATACTTAAAGTGCTTTGTCTTAGTACTGTGTTTAATACTAGCCTCTAGGTTTTAATACGGTAGTAAGTAATCCTCGATATTTAATTCATTGGAAATAGTTTTTAAACTGATCCCAAATAATGAAAGCCTTATCCGTCACTCTACGGAGGTCATGAAATAAGAGCTAATTTAAGGAAAAGTCGATAAATTTGAAACTACCATTTCATCAGCTTTCATGCATTTCTCTTGCAGCCAAATATCTTGAAGACGTTGTTTGAATATTACTATTTCTTCTCGCTGTGCCAATAGCCCTTTCATTAAGGTTTCGACCTCAAGTAAGCGTTCATCCAGTTGTAGCAATATTTTATCGTGATCGCAACCTTCTGTTTGGTTGCGATCAGCTAATACCTCCAATATATATTCCAAACTAAAACCTAGGCGTTTAGCACATTGAATATTTGCTAAGCACTGAATGCTATCCTCATCATAGCTACGATAACCATTCATGCCTCTATTCGCTTTTGGTAACAAGCCTTTGGTTTCATAAAAGCGAATCGTATGCGCGGCAACACCACTTACTTTTGCTAATTCACCGATTTTCATGTACTCACTCTCTTGCTCAAAATTTGAGCTATTGAATTAAAAGTTAACTTTTTTGATTTGCTTAAAGACTAATGCCATTTCTTCATCGGATTCCTTCATACCTCCTCTCATCCAGCTTTCTATCAGATTAAGAATTCCACCGTTGGTATATTGGTAATAATATTGTAGGCTTTCTTCAGAAATGTTTGGCTGACTATCAATCACTAAATTGGATTCTTGTAGAAAGTGAGAAAAAGGCAAGAAGAACAAATGAAAAAGCCCTTGTTTAATTAGTATTTCTATTAGGCTTTTATTGGAACGAAAATAGCTAAATAGCGTTGTTGTCTGAACTTGTGAATCTGTAATGGGATTAGTTCTAAGCTGTTCCAAAAAATCTTGGAGGGAGTCATCTATATACAACCGAACAATATCGTCTTTAGTTTGGTAATGCCGATAAAAAGACGTGCGAGATAATCCTGCCAATTTAGCAATTTCCGAGACTGATATATCTTCTGTGTTTTTTTCTTTTAACAATGAAAAATAGCTATCTCGTAAACACATCTTAAGATAGATAGTTTGCCCTGTATTTTTTGATTGCTTCAACATATTTCTCCTACGGAATAAGTTACAAATCTACTGGAATGGTTACTAATAGAGTCAGACTTTCTCTGATATTTGTTCTTTGTAAAAGAGCAAATTACTATATCTCAGTATCAGTCGTTTTCTCCAAGTGTTTCTGTAAAGAAAGTAATGGCCTCTTTATTAAAACCGTGTGCACAATTGATATTGACTGCATGGCCTCCATCTAGATCTTTTGTTTTAAGTTCTTTCCAATGTGTTTGAGCAGCTTTCAATATTGGTTGGAAAGATTTCTCGCGAGTGCCATTTACAACAAGGGTACTTGGAAGCGCTCTCATATAATTGTAAGCAGAAAGCACCGGTAACAAGTTCAATCCTTTGATCGTTGCATCAATGCTGACATTATCAGCCAATGTGACCATTTTTTGTTTTAGAGCGTCAGGTAAACTTTTACTATAAGAGGGATGTACGGGAATTGCTTTTACTCCATGTTGGCGAATCGCATCCACGTATTTTGTATCCGGCTTAATGGTGCCAGGTGGTGAAAAAGCCGACTGAGAATTCGTTACCACTAAACCGGTACAGTATTTTGGCTTTGAGCTCGCATAATGCATTACAAGCGCTGCACCATAGGATTGACCAATTAATCCCCATTGTTTCAAACCATGTCGTTTACGGATTGTTTCGAACTCTTCTACATAACTACTTATTGAGTAATCCTTGTCGTTTGGCGGAACGGGACTTTGTCCATGTCCCCATAGTTCTACCATGAAGAGTCGAAAGTGTTTTAATAGTGCTTCCTTATTTAGTTCCCATTGCAAATTTGACGACAAAAAACCGTGCACGAGAAGCAGGGCAGGTTTATCTGTATCTCCTAGAATTTTGCAGTTTAAGTGACACGAGTCTTGAGTAATGGAACCTTTAAGTTTATTCGTCATAGCGGTAACCGAGTCCAAAATTGGAAAAATGATGCTTTGATGGTGGCCTGAAACTATTCAAAACGATCTACCATATAAGTCAAGGCTTTGAAAAATGTATACATGGATAAGCCACTAATCGCGACTTCATGAGCACTGCTTGGTGTAGAAAGAAGTGGTCCAACAGCCGGGGGAATGATGAGTAAGACAGCCAATGCCAGAACACTTTTAAATTTTGTGAGGCTTAAGTCATTAGTATTTTTTAGATAAATCCATGATCCAATGGTAATGAAGAGTGCTTCAAGAGCGATTGAAGCAGCAGGATAATTCCAAAGACCAAAACTCAATTTAATATGATTGCCGACTATGGGAAGATCAGCTGTATGAGTGAATAGGTCAAACAACCAGTGTGAGGCGACGGCTAAAGCAAGTATATAGATAATTGATCGATTTATTTTATTCTTTATTGCGTACATTCCAAGAAATCCGAGAATCCACAACGGAGTGATGAGTAGTCCATGGGTAAAGGGGGAATAATAAAGGTCTAAGTCATTGGAAGGGTTAATATCAGGTACAATACGTAAGCTTTCGACACCTAAAAGTAGTAGCATGAAGAAAATATCAACTAACTGGGAGACAGCAAAAAGCACCAATAGGAGGATGGGTTTGTTGTAGCTCTTTAATGCTAGGCTTGCAGCAAAGTGTCCTGTTAGCACCCTTAATTTCTCGCTTTAAGGTGAATGTTTTTATCATTATACTAACTTTTCGGGCAGTAAGTAAGTGACATTGAAAAAATATCCTGACATACTTTGGATCTATTTAAATACCATCTACTGAAGTTAATAAAATGGAGAGTCGAAAGCTTGTGAAAACTGCAATTGTTGTTGGTGCAACCGGGTTAACGGGAAAGCATATTACTAACTGCTTATTGGAAAGCGCTGATTACGCGAAAGTGATTGTATTTTCCCGACGTTTAGTTGCAATTAAGCATCCCAAGCTCTGCAACCATCTGATAGATTTTGAAAAATTTGAAGACTGGTGCGACCTTCTACAAAGTGATGATCTTTTCTTGGCTTTGGGAACCACGAAGAAGCAAGCTGGGAGCAAAGAAGCTCAATACCGAATTGACTACACTTATCAGGCAAATGTGATTGAAGCTGCAGCGAAAAATGCCGTCAAGCGCTTGTTCTTGGTGTCATCGCCACAAGCCAATATTAATTCCAGTTTTTTTTATCCTCGTATGAAGGGGCAGCTGGAAGAGTTTGCAAGAAAACAGCACTTTAAGACCTTGGTCTTCTTCAAACCGACCCTTATTGAGGGTGATCGATCAGATGATCGGCCGATGGAAAAAATAGGGTCATCAATTCTTCATGGACTTGCTCGTACTATCCCGATTATGAAGAGCTATCAGCCAATCTTAGGTAGTCAACTCGGGAGAGCGATCGTTAACTGCGCTAGCGGTCAGCTTTCCTTAGGGGAATATTCGTTTGAGCGAGCCAAAATTTTCGATTTTTGTAGATAATGTTAGGTCGAAAAAATGTGAAACCTTATAGATAAGATATATTGCTATGGAGTAACCACAGCAATATATCTCAGGTTTGATTGTTAAATGCGCATATATAAAGGCTTAATTTATTGGGCTTCTTTTTTCCGGTAAGGCGCAACGTTATCAACGCGTTTGATCCAATCCGAGATGGCTGGAAAGTCTGGCATCATGTCTTGGACTTCTCTTGCATCAAGCATGCAGTTGAGTTGTGCGATCACTGCGATATCTGCAAGGGAGATAGCATCACCTACTAACCAATCTGAGTCGGAAAGAAGTGTATTGATGGATGTGAGGTGACGATGCGCATCAGCGATAACTTGTTCAGGCTTTTTCCTTCCTAGGCCTTGCACTTTGACGACTTCGGTAGCTTTTTTTACAATGATCTTTAACAGCATCCACTCGGGTAGTGGAGGTAAAGTGCTCTTGATCTTGGGTAGCATATTTTTGACATTGTGTACCCATGAGACGCGCATTGTCATCTCATAAAAATATAAGCTCTCATCGGCCCAATCTTCGATGATATGCATTTGTGCGTGTAATTTCTCGTCTTCGGGTATGATTTTGTTTTGAGGATATTTGTTATCCAGTGCATAGGCGATATCGGTAGAGTCGCAGACTTTTTGGCCATCAATGTCTATCGCGGGAAACTTTCCAAATGGACTAGCATCCCGGTATTGTTTCGTCTTCAATCGATTCACTTCATCAATTTGATAATCAAGGCCTTTCAAAGACAATATACGTGATACCTTTTCGGTAAATGGGGATGAGCTGAATTGGTATAAGGTAATCATGAGGAATTATCCCTGGTTGTTTAAATGATAAAGTGCCGTAAGCCTTAATATATTAAACATAATACTTAATGTATGACAAGTAAGTATTATGTTTATTTTCGTCGAGCACTCTTTAAATGGTGGTATTTGATTAACTTTACTTACTATTGACATAGTAAGTAAAGTGTGTGTAATATACTTTTCAAGTACTAAGTATGTTGCGAGAGTGGAAGTTGCAGACAAGGGGTTTTAGGCCTCATTTTTTTAATGATAACATTGACGAGTTGATGGCAGGAGTTAATAATGAAGAAATTTGAAACAGATCTAGTTGTAATAGGCTGTGGTGCGGCCGGGCTGAGTTGCGCATTAAGTGCACTCGAAAAAGGGATGAATGTCATCAACTTAGAACGGGCCAAGCGAGAAGATATGGGGGGCAGTACGCGTTGGACTGAAGCCAATCTGCTGGTAAAGAAGCGCTCTAACCAAGAGGGGTTTGAAATTGCCGATCAGTTTGTAGATTACTATAGCTTATTCAGTGGTTTTCACACAGACCCGGATATCATCGCTGAAACAACTAAAGACTATAATTCTTGGTCCATGTTGGCAAAAACAACGCCGTTTCTCGATCCAGAAGTTTTAGGTACTTTCGCAGAATCTGTTGCACCGACTCTTGACTGGGTTGCTGAAAAAGGAGTGGTTGTCGAATCAACTACTTCAACTATCCCTTACTGCATTGATACCCTGCCATATCATAAAATCTACGGTGGCGGATTGGCGATTGTAGAAACCCTGACTCCGAAAATCGAGGAGTTAGGAGGATCAATTCTGTTCGAAACGACGGCCAAAGATCTAATTGAAGAGGATGGCCGGGTTATCGGCGTTCGTTGTAGCGGCAAAAACAACGAGACCGTCGAAGTTTATGGCAGTGTGGTGCTTGCTTCAGGCGGATTTGAGGGTAACCAACAAATGTTGGTGCAGTATGGGGGGAAGGCAAATCGTTATCTGAGACCTGTTGCAAAAGGCACTCATTACAATAAGGGTGAGGGCTTGAGAATGGCGCTTGATATGAATGCTGCCACAGCGGGCGATTGGTCAGATTGTCACCGCCAAGTTGTTGATCCTCGTTCTGGAATGCCAGAAGCCATGGTAAATATATGGCCGTTTGGAATCATGGTCAATCAAGACGGCAATCGGTTTATGGATGAAGCACCTACCAATCCTATGCTTTGGCAAGAATATCCGGGAGAACAGATCACCAAGCAATCTGGCGGTACTGCTTATGTTATTTATGATGACCAACTAGCCTCTGATACCGAATCAAAATGGAAATACGGTATACGGACTGAGATACCCCCCATAAAGGCTAACACGCTGGATGAGCTTGCGATGCAACTAGTGATTCCGCCAGAGCAACTTAAGCAAACAGTCGAACAATTTAACAGCGGTTGCGTTAATGCGGCAAAGGTCGATTATACCAAGGGTTCTGCAGTTACATTGATAATGGATGGCGCAGGTACGGAAAACGTTTCACCGTCGAAGGGGAATTATGGCAAGCCCATTAATCAGGGCCCTTACTATGCTTATCCTGTAGTCTCGTCAATCTGCTTTACGTATGGTGGGTTACGTGTAAACGGACAAGCCCAGGTGGTTAATGCGAGTGGCGAAACTATACCTGGATTATATGCTGCCGGTGAGACAGTGGGGATGCACTACGGCATCTACACTGTAGGAACATCAGTATTGCGTGGCTTGTGCTTTGGCCGTATCGCTGCGCTGCATGCAGCTAATATTGGTGCTAAATAATGTCTTAGGGTCGATCTAGATTAGGGCACGTTAAAGTGCCCGCTTTAATTCTATAATAGATCAAAAGATTGTATTTGCCTGAATTAACAATCAACAATTCTCCGCTTATCGACATTAAGTGTGGTTTATAAATCTGGTCATACCTTTAGGATGTTGAAAATTTCCACTGGCTTGCTAGCGAGCTTAAGTAGGATTGATTATATACTGGCCAATATCTTTGGTTGTGTAATGAAACGCGTAGTTATTTGTCGTGGCCTACACTTTTAATATTTGTTCACGCCTTTTTTGAGTTTTGTTTGTTATGAGTGAGAGTTTGAAAATTGCCTTATTGGGCTACAGAAGTCATCCGTTTGTTGGAGGTCAGGGAATATATCTCCGATATTTAAGCAAGGCTTTAGTTGAAGCAGGGCATCAGGTGGATGTGATATCCGGTCCGCCGTATCCGGATTTGGACCCCAGAGTGAACTTGGTTGAAATACCAAGTCTTAACCTGTTCGAAGCAAAAAGTCACCATGCATGGGCGTTGCGGCCTCGCCATCTCAAGTCTTTTAGTGACGTATTTGAATGGTTTTCAATGTTGACGGGTGGCTTTGCTGAGCCCTATACCTTTAGTCGGCGTGTTGCAAAGTATATGAAGCAGCACGGACATCATTATGACTTGATTCATGACAATCAGTGTCTTGGTCATGGTTTGTTGACGATGCAAAAACGGGGGGTGCCGGTGGTGGCGACTATTCATCATCCGATCACCCGAGACCGAGAATTAGCTGTTCAAGCTGCGCCGAATTGGTATCATCGTTTGCTGGTGCGCCGTTGGCATAATTTCCTCAGGATGCAGAAAAAAGTAGCGCGTAATCTAAATCACGTGGTGACGGTTTCTGAACAATCCCGGGTTGATATTGCCAAAGCATTTGACCTTCCAGACTCCGGTATTGAATTGATTTATAACGGAATTGATACCGAAATATTTCGTCCAATGGAGGGCGTGCTACGGCAGCCTTATCGCATTATCACGACCGCATCGGCAGATCAGCCGCTGAAAGGCCTGCGGTTTTTGATTAAAGCCATAGCCGCGCTTAAACCGGATTATCCACAACTTGAGCTAATGGTGGTGGGTAAGTTAAAAGAAGGGGGACAGACTGAAACTTTACTTCAGTCATTGAAGTTAGAAGATTCCGTATCTTTTGTTTCTGGTATTTCTACTGAAGAGTTGGTGCATTACTACAATGAAGCGACACTAGCAGTGTCACCGTCATTGTACGAAGGTTTCGGATTGCCAGCCGGTGAAGCGATGTCTTGTGGTACTCCTGTCATTTCAAGTGATGGTGGCGCCTTACCGGAAGTAATAGGTGATGCTGGTTATATTACTCCGGCAGGAAATTCGAACGCCTTGGCCTCAGCCATGAGAGAGTTGCTTGAAAATCCCGAACGCAGAGCTCAATTGAGCCAATTAGGGCGAAAACGTATCGAAGAAACCTTTAGTTGGGAAGTCGCAGCGAAACAGTTTACTGCTTATTATCACAAGATTCTTAACCAAGATAAGCAAACTGAAACAACGGTACCAAGAGAGGCGTCTAGTGACGTGGTAGGTGCTATTAACGCACAACAGGTATATGACCATGCAAACAATTGATTTTGATAAGTTGAAGTTATCTTCTGGAGATCGACTTCTAGATGTAGGTTGTGGTGAAGGCCGTCATACAATTGGAGCCTATTTGGCTGCAGATATAGAAGCAATTGGGGTGGATCTGTCTGGAAAGGACATCTCCATCGCAAAAGAGAAAGCTAAAGCCTTTGTGGATCCAAGCAATAAAAATAAGCGCATTGAATTTAAAAAAGCGAATGCTCTTAAATTGCCATTCGAAGATAACAGCTTCGATAAAGTGGTTTGTTCAGAAGTGTTGGAACACATTCCGGATTTTAAAGGGGTACTAGCCGAAATTAATCGGGTATTGAAACCTGATGGGGTGCTGGCTGTTAGTGTACCTCGAGCTTGGCCAGAAGAAATTTGCTGGCGATTGAGCCAGGCTTATCACGAAGTCGAAGGTGGCCATATTCGCATCTTTAGTGATGTTCATCTTCGCCGTGAAGTGGAGAGCCTAGGTTTGAATCGTTATGCCCGTCACTGGGCCCACGCGCTGCACGTTCCTTATTGGTGGTTGAAATGCGCGTTATGGGGCAAGGATGAACAATCTAAGTTGGTGCAGGGGTACCACAATTTTTTGGTGTGGGATATGATCAAGAAACCAAAATTCTCTCGTTTCTTAGAGAAGGCGTTAGACCCGGTGATGGGTAAAAGTGTTGTGATGTACTTCGAGCGAGTATAAGGAAGAAAAATGGAAGGTCTATTACTTAGCAAAGGGTTTTACCCCAAACAATTTCTTCAAAAAACCGTCGACTATATTTTATCGGTACAAAAACCGAGTGGTGAAATTCCATGGTTTACCGGCGGCATCACCGATCCTTGGGATCATATCGAAGCCGCGATGGGTTTGAGTATTGCCGGTGAATATGAGGCGGCGGAGCGAGCCTACCAATGGCTGGTGGGCGAACAGTTGGAAGATGGTAGTTGGTGGGCTAATTATAAAAATGGCAAACCGATTGCCAAAGGTAAACGAGAAAGCAATTTCATTGCCTATATCGCGACAGGGGTATGGCATCACTATCTAATTACACAAGATAAAGCTTTTTTAAGTCGTGTTTTTTCTATGGTACATCGTGCAATTGATTGGGTTTTGGTGATGCAAGCTGAAACAGGTGAAATCTATTGGGCGACGGATGAGAACGGCGTTGTGCTGGAAGATGCTTTGGTCACCGCATGTTCATCAATTTACAAGAGTGTTGAATGCGCGACTCTAATTGCTGATACGCTAGGTGAGACGGAATTGAGTGCCGTCTGGCGTTCAGCTTATGAGCGCTTAGGCTTCGCCTTGAAATACCGACCGGAGCGGTTTGATCGAACCTGGGAGAGCAAAAAACGTTATTCCATGGACTGGTTTTACCCTATTTTGGCAGGTGTTTATAGTGACGCTGAGGCGCGTGCTCGTTTGCGTTCTCGCTGGACTCAGTTTGTGGAAAGAGGCATGGGGTGCCGCTGCGTCAGTGACGAGCCTTGGGTCACCGTGGCGGAATCATGCGAATTGACCATGGCCTTGCTGGCGGCAGGGGAGCACAGTAAGGCCGTTGAGCTGTATTCGTGGTTGCATCAATGGCGTGATGAAGAAGACGGCGCGTACTGGACTGGTTGGCAATTCAAGGAGCAGATTATTTGGCCTGAGGAAAAAACCACCTGGACCGCTGGTGCGATATTGTTAGCGGCCGATGCCTTAACAGAGCATACCCCAGCAGCGAAGCTGTTTTTAGAAAATCAGTTAATGAATGGCCTCTTGGCCGGTCAGGTCTTGGAAGAAGCCTGAATTTTGAAAGAGAGAGTTTGAAGACGTGCGGCGGAAGAAGAGATAATGACTCTTAGGTCAGAATAGGATGCGCAGAAAGCGCAAGCCCGTTGACCTGTCTAGCTGATCAAGCGGCTATTTTCGTCTAAATATACCTGGTATGTTTACCTTCGGCAATTCTGCAAACTAACTAGAAGCTTTGGCCAGTTTCCATATCTTGTAGGGTGCGAGGTCACGCTCTTCAGTGTTACGGCAGCTATCCATTAGTTCGATACCTACATCGTATAAATTAGTGTCTCCAAATTGTTAATAAATGATGTGGAAAACACAAACCTTCATAAATTGAATAGCATGGATTTTCAGTACGAAAGCATGGAGTAGAAAAATAGCGAGTCGCACAAGTCGAACCTAATAGAGGAATTATTCTTGCGTAAAGAACACCGTCCATACATTGTGAAAGCCGCTATAAATCGATTTACCAACTGGTATGTTAAGCGCTTCATTCGTCCACAGTTTGATGAGCTAGGCAAATCGCCCAATATATTGCACCCCACCACTGTACAGATATTCGGTGAAAACATTAAAGCAGGGGATTTTCTACACTTGATTAGTGCCAAGGAGTCGCCGGTGAAACTCACTACCTGGCCCTCCAAAAATATGGAGGGCCATATTACCTTAGGCAGCTATTGCCTCATATCGCCAGGGACGGTCATCACAGCAGCTGAGCACATAAAAGTCGGCAATAATTGCATGTTTGCGGCAAATTGTTACGTGTCTGATAGTGACTGGCATGGTTTGTACAATCGTACCCGGCCTTTTCGGTGCACCAAGCCAATTACCTTAAAAGATAACGTTTGGGTAGGATATGGCGCCAAGATTGGCAAGGGCGTCACCATAGGAGAAAATTCGGTGGTAGCTGCAGGTAGTGTGGTAGTGAAAGACGTACCGGATAATGTTGTGGTAGGAGGCAATCCTGCGAAGTTTATCAAAACACTGAATCCAGAACGTCGTATGCTTAAGCGGGAGATTCTTTTTTCTGACGATGATTATTATGATCAGAATCAAAAGGATTTGGATCGATATGTGATGGAAGGTAATACTTGGAGAAAGTGGCTTAGAGTACTTTTAAAGCCAAATAATTGTGACTAAATTAGTTAATTAATCGTGCTGTATAGAAGGGCGCTTGGAATACGACATAACTCGGCCCACAAAAGCTGAAATACTCCTACCAACGTCTATTTATACCGGGATCGGAAAGTAAGGCACCTTCGTAGCTTTATAGGGTGGAGCAGTAGCCATATATGGTACATAAGGTTAAATGTCTCAAGAGCCCCAACATGCGGTCTTATTAAAAGCAATACACCACTTTGACGGTCTCATCCAATAATGAGTCATCCACATAACTAATGGCATTCGGATTATTTTCTACCAATTTTTTTAGTTCTTATGGACTAGATGCCACTTTGGGTGGGATGCCTTTCCCTGTAAACACTCGCCGTGCCCAATAGGTCTTGAGTTTTCGGTTATTTTTTTTAAGTATTTTAGCGTTAAATTTTTCACGAGTGTCGCTACTAACTGCTTGATCAATAGGCATCGCTTTTTTTCCTTCCGTGATATTTTTGATTTACCTAAAAAGATCCGTTGTATATCTTTTGTAGAGATTTCAATATTATTACTGGGGTGATGTGACATGTATTTGGACAGGTAAACGTTGGTCTTATTTAGCTGTGATTTTAGATCTGTACGCCCGCCAAGTGGTGGGTTGGTCAATGTCTAACTCACCTGATAGTGAGCTTACAGCCAAAGCTCTACGACTAGCTTATGAGTCTCGTGGTCAGCCAAAAAATGTGATGTTCAATTCAGATCAGGGCTGTCACTATACAAGTTTGAAATTTAGACAAACACTTTGGTGTTTTCAGATTACTCAAAGCATGAGTCGCCGAGGAAATTGTTGGGATCACGCATCTATGGAGCGTTTCTTTCGGAGCTTGAAAACAGAGTGGATGCCAACAGTTGGTTGGAGATTATTCAGTGAGGCAAAGGTTGAAATAGCACGTTACATAACAGGTTATTATAGTCAGTTAAGACCACATACATTTAATGTAGGGCTACGCCTTCAGCAGCAGAGGAAAGATATGAAAATTGCCTCTTAACTTGTGGCCAAATTTAGTTGACCACTTCAAAACTTTGAATAAACCCAACTGAAGGGATAATCGAATATATCTATTTTGATGATTCGCTAAGATAAAAATAGGCTAAATATTTATTCTGGCCAAGCGCATTTGCACTCAATATTGTGCCTAGCGATACGCTTTTCTGGATGGCGAGTGAAATTTATTTAAATTGCTTGAATTATACACCTTACTTAGTGGTTGACAAGTTAGTTGATGTCGTGTATAAATTATTCTACTGAAATAATTGTTGAAGGTATCTCTTGTTAGTTATGTGACAAAATTACTCTTATCCAATAAGTCATCTTCAAATGGAAGTTGAGATGCTTAATTTCAGCGGTGATGACGCTTTCTCGGATAAAGTTAAATGATCAATAAACCAAGAGGTAGTCTCATCAATATGAGTCTATAAATATCACTCATATAATGAGAAAAGAGACATTAAATTTCACACATGATCTATGTATGGAGCCTATCTAACAATGGCATCGCCTTATATAAACAAAAACCTGGATAAAAATTCAGATTTATTTGCTAAACAGCATGCCAGGAAAACGAATACTCCAGATCTTTTGTCAATACTTAAATTGGAGATTGGAAACTCAGGGAATAAGGTTCCGACACTAAAATTTTTGTCGCAGTTATTACAGATATCTCCCGCAACCTTGAAGCGCAAGTTGAAAGAATACAATCTTACTTATATTGAACTTAAAAACATGATTCGATTTGAGAAAGCGCAAGTTCTTCTCAGTACTTCAGATAAGAAACTGGCTTCAATATCACTAGAGTTGGGTTTCAATGATACGTCTAATTTCATCAAGTCTTTCAAATTATGGTCTGGAACAACACCGGGCAGGTATCGTCAGCTTAATCAAGAATTAAAATCAAAACATTCAAGGTGTTAGTCAATCAGTCAATATAGGTTTTGGGGTTTAATATTGTGATGATAAGCGAAGGAAACCGCGCTTACTTGTCATGTCTAATGCAAATTATTACAAGGTAATTCAAGTATTAATAAAACGAATTCGCATTGTAAGTGTTCAGAAAAAAATTGACGGATCAATGTTGAACGTTAGTTCTCTTTGTCTTGCTTGTTTATCGTTGAGGATGATACTCATTTCGAAAATACTAAGAAATTTCCTGAAAGTATCGAATGACATTTCTTATTCAACATATCTAGGAAGTAGTAGATCCTGTTATATCACTTTGACAATACGAAAAAACATGCAAGGTTGATGCTGCCTGTGTCATTGTCATACAATCACCGGGTTGTTAATGGGGTCGATGCTGCACGATTTACAAGTATGTTAGGTATGATATTAGGTGATTTAGGGCAGTTGTTATTGTCGTTACCAAAATATTTCACCGCACTAAATAAAACAATTAGTTAGCTAAAGAGGGCAGGCATAAAAACTTTTTAAACCGTGCCCCGTCTTATTTGGTTACTAACATTCAAATAGCGAGGTGGCTGCCGCTATTTGTGTAAATTTTCTCTTAATACACTGAAAAAGTCGATGACAGCTTGATTGAATTCGACAGCGCAATTTATGTTAATCGAATGCCCACCATCTAGATTTTTCACCTTTAAATTCTGCCATTGCTCTTGCGCTGCTTTTAGTGTGGGTTGAAATTCTTTTTCGTGAATGCCATTTGTCACAAGCGTGCTAGGGAGGGAGTCTGTGTAAGGTAGAATAGAAAGCTGGTTTCTCATGTGCAATGCCTCTATTGCAGATTCGATATTGACTTTATCCGCTTGAATAATCATTTCCTTTTTTAAAGTTTCAGGAAGAGTTTTACTACAAGACGGATGAACGGATAGTATCTTTACACCAAGTCGGCGAATCGTATTCTCATTTTTTATCCCTAGCTCAATTGTGCCTGGGGGTGAAAAAGCCGACATAGAGTTTGTCACGACTAAACCAAGGCAGCGCTCGGGTTTATATCGCGCATAATGCATAATTATTCCAGCGCCGTATGAATGCCCAACTAAAGCCCATTGTTTGATGTTGTATTGTTCTCGAATGGTCTCAAGTTCATAAACGTAACGCTTAATTGAATAGTCAGAATCAGTATGTGGAACGGGGCTCTGCCCATGTCCCCATAGTTCAACCATAAACAACTGAAAGTGCTTTGAGAGCTCTTCTTTGTTTAGCTCCCATTGTAAATTGCTGGATAGAAAACCGTGGACTAACAGCAAGGCCGGTTTATCGACATCGCCTGTAACTTGGCAGTGGAGATGACCCGGATAAGAATTTGAGTATTCAATTTGGTTCGTCATAGGAGGAATAGAGTCCAAAGTTGGAAAAGCATTACGATTAGGTCGAGGCTTTTGTTTATTTCAAGCGATCAATGTTAAACGCAATGGCGGTAAAAAAGGCATACATAATTAAGCCACTAATTGCCACTTCCTGCACGCTTTGTGGTGTAGGAAGGAGTGGTCCGATAGCTGGAGGAATAATGAGTAGAACCCCAAGCACAAAAACACCGGTTATTTTCTTTTGGCTATTGGGGGTGTTGTTCCTGAGGTAAAGCCATGAACCAAAGCAAATAAATAGCACTTCAAGTGCGATCGATAGAAAAGGGTAATTCCATAAACCGAAGCCCACTTTAAAACTGTCTCCCACTAATGGGAGGTCAGGTGTATGGGTGAATAGGTCAAACAGCCAGTGTGATGAGATTGCGAGAGCAAATATACAGACAATCGTTCGGTCGATTTTATTCCATATAGCGTATAGACCGATAAAGCCTGCAATCCAAAGAGGAGTGGCAAGAAGCCCATGAGTAAAAGGGTAGTGATAGAGATCAAGGTCATTGAAAGCGTTAAAATCAGGAGTGATACGCAGGTGTTCGATATCGGTAAGTAGTAGCAACATGAATGCGATATCCACAAACTGGGTGCCGATGAATAACACCCAAAGTGGGATCGATTTGTCATACTGTTTTAGGGCGAGTCCTGCTGCGAAATGTCCGGTTAACATTATTATACCCTCATTTAAAATTCATTGCTCAGTGCATTATACTTAGTGGTTGACAAGAAAGTAAAGTAAGAATAGCCTAGGCACATGTAATAACAATTACCTAAAGGTTTCTGCCATAAGTGATAAGAGCCATCTGCGGTTCGACTTTTGGAAAAACGAATTTGAGGGGCAAGAGTAATACTATTTTAGGCATCGTTAACGGCGGCTTCTTTGCTTGATTTAGTGTATAGATGTGGGGAACTTAATTTCCGGCTATTGTCAAACGGGGCCCATAATTGAGTAGTGTAACTTATGACTGCATAATAGTTGGAGCGGGTGGGTTAATAAAAATCCTTGGATCAAGGTTCTTGCAGGGGTAGACTTCGTATTGAAAAATCCGGCCTATATATGGAAAAATCCTACCCGTGCTGCCTGCCGATAGCTTTGGCGGTCGGTCCATTGCTCTCTTACAGGGTAAAACCTTGGGAGGAGTCATCAATGTGATGTCGCACGATATCGTCTTTAGTTTGGTAATAACGATAAAAGGATATGCGAGATAATCCTGCCAATTTAACAATTTCCGAGACGGATATATTTTCTGTTTTTTTATTTAACGATGAAGAATAGCTGTCTCGTAAATACTAATTGAAGATAGATAGTTCGCCCTGTTTTTTGGCTGCTTCAACATATCGGTGTTAGAGTTATAATATATCAAACCATAAAGGTATCTCTAATGACTATTTTAAATGGCTGGTCTAGTAAGGATATTCCGAATTTAAGTGGTAAAACCGCATTAATAACAGGCGGTAACAAGGGATTGGGTTTTCAAAGTGCCTTAGAACTATCAAAAAAAGGTGCAAAGGTCATCATATCCTGTCGTGATGTTGAAGCAGGGCTAAAGGCAAAGAAAAAAATTATGACAGAAGTGCCGGCAGCTGAAATTGAGGTTATTCCTCTTGACCTTACTGACCTAGTATCGATAAAGCACTTTAGTGAGACGGTTAAACAGAACTTTGAAAGACTGGATATATTGCTTTGTAATGCCGGCGTCGTGAACTTGGAAGTTCGCCAACTAACGAAAAATGGTGACGAGATGCACATGGCCACAAATCATTTTGGTCATTTTGCGCTGACAGGGTTATTACTACCCTTAATAATAGCTTCGGAGAACTCTCGGGTGGTGGTTGTTTCTAGTATAGCCTATAAAAGCGGGGCAATAGATTTTGATGACTTAAATTGGGAAAAAAGAGAATACAACACACTCAAATGCTATGGTGATAGCAAACTCGCCAATCTATTATTCGTTAAATACTTGAATCAATTTCTAAGGGAAAAAGGTGCTTCGACTATCGCCGTAAGTGCACACCCAGGCTTGACTGGAACGGAGAGGCAGCAATCTATTGGTATTGGTGGAAAACTTACTAAGTGGATAGCTTCTCCCGTTGAAAAAGGCGTTCGGCCTCAACTGTTAGCCGCTGTTGATCCTCAGGCAGAACCTAACGATTTTTATGGCCCTAGGTACGGTGTAGTTGGAAAACCGGTGAAATTAAAGCTAAACCGCTTGGTAGAGCACGATGCCGTTAAGTTATGGGAACTTTCCGAAAAGATTACAGGAGTAGCTTTCGAGTAGCCTGAGTTTCACGCCAGCGCAGCTAAAGTCATAAAATCTGGCTAAGCATTTTACGCGTAAAAATATGCGATCTCAAGAAGAGTGTTCGGTGACAAAATTTTTGATCAGCAAGTTATACTCGGGAGTGTTCTATGGCGTTTCGTTCATAGTAGCTTCACACCCTTTTATACATTATCGATCAGAGTAAGATGCATTTATCCCGCCAAAAAATAGCGCGTGAATTAGCGGTTGAACTAATAGATAAGATATTGAATGCGATATATGAAGAAACTGGCGACACAGGAAAGTTGATAGATAACAGTTAACTTTACACTTTAAAGCAAGCTAAATAAAAAGTTGCCAGTGCCTTATGTCGTGTATGAAGCAAAGCGAAGGGTATGACTCTCCTCCAAATTGTCCTGGCAGCCATGACAGGCAGGTGCCGGGCCAGAGCGTTATAGCCGAGAGGGCTCTCATTAAAGGGTACACTTATATTTTAAATCAGTGGGAATAATTCTATGAATAAAAAAATAATGCTAGGCTTATCATCGGTCGTGATGATGTTTCTATTAGGAAATACTCTAAATAATGCGGGTGTATTTAAAACCATAGAACCACATTTTACAGGTCAATGTGATCAAATTGTTGGCATGCTGGGATCGGAAGATATTACCTTTATACCTAATGAAAACGCTGTATTGGTTTCCTCTTACGATCGTCGCATAGAAGCAGCAGACGCCTCACAGGCAATTGCAGGAAGCATATTTCATTATAACCTTGATACTCAAAGATTTAGTAAACTTTCTCCAGATATAGAAGACTTTCGCCCTCATGGATTTAGTTTATATAAGATGGCCAATGGAGAGACACGTTTGTTTGTCGTTAACCATGCAGGTAAACAACAAACGGTGGACATATTCTCCTTAGAACAAAATAAGCTAATTTTATTGCGGAGCATTCAATCAGAAAAATTAAATAACCCTAATGACATTGTAGCGGTGGGGCCGGAACAATTTTATGCGACCAATGATCATCACTATAGTTCTGGTATTATGCATGTATTAGAAAATTATTTAACGTTACCTATTTCGAATGTTATGTACTTTGACGGGGAAGGTTATAAACAAGTGGCGTCCGGAATGTCCTTTGCTAACGGTATTAATGTTAGCGCTAATGGCAAGCAACTTTATCTAGCTTCGCTTACGTCACTTAAAGTTTATATTTATCAACGTGATTTAAGTAGCAATGAATTGTCCTTGCTTAAAAAAATAAATACGCAAACTGGCGTTGATAATATCGAGCTAGATGAAAACGGTGATTTATGGATTGGTGCCCACCCTCAATTATTAAAATTGGCTAGTTATGCAAAGGATTCACAAGCACGATCCCCTTCACAAGTTCTTAAAATAAAAGTAAGTGATGGATCTTTTGATGTAGAAAGTGTGTATTTGAATAATGGCGATCCTATTGCTGGATCAAGTGTAGCGGCTGTCAAAGGAAATAGAATGCTAATTGGCAGTGTATTTGATAACAAGATTTTAGATTGCACCTTCGATAATAATGGTAAAAAACAATGAACACCCATCACATCTGGAGGAGTAATATATGACTGTTACGGGAGCCTCTGTTGAAAAAAACTCAATATGACGTGCTTCATCACAATGGGGGAAAACAGCGGGTGCAGACTCGATTGATAACAACATAAGTAAATAGTTTGGGGCTGAGAAATATTTTACCGCACTCATTATGCCGTCTTTTCTTTGGTGATTTCAAATTGTCGCTTCAACACGCTATTTTTACTTAATAAGAATAGGAGTGTTACTTTGTGGGTAAGTATATTGGCTCTGCTACAGAGCTAAAATCTGAAATCTGGGGCCGGTATGAAAGCGGAAGCTCTGTAAGATCCATTGATCGACCTTCTTCATTAATTTATGAGCAGTTTGTTCCAACTGATGGGATAAGGCCTTCTCCTCGAACACGGCTTAGAATAGCCCTTTCTCTTGAAAAAGGTGAAGAGAAATCTCGCGGGATAGTCGCCAATTTATCTATTCGAGAGATTGCTTTCCCGTTGGGGCGTTCATCATAGACCGCATGTTCGAATGCCCTTAGTAAAATATATTAATACTCAATCCAAAATCACACAGTAATGCCATCAGAAATAGGTGTACTTTTTATTGGTTACTTCTGTACGCACTAGGAGTACATTTAAACCAGCCCCTAAAAGCTCGATTAAACGTAGAAGTGTCTTTGAATCCAGTGGCTAATGCGATTTCATATATACGCATATTGGTCTCAATTAAATAAAACACTGCCATGCTTTTACGGACATTGCTAATGACTTCCTGATAGCTGGTGTTTTCATTATTTAATTTTCTAGCCAGTGTTCGCACTGTCATATTAAAGTCAGCGGCCAACTCATCCTGAATAAGAAATTTCGACTTCTGGGCACATTCACGCCAGTAGTTTGCTACTTTTTCACTCCATTGATTCTTTTTTGATAACAGTTTAAGGCCCTGTTCTAAATATTGCTTAGACAAATTTAAAGTTGAAGGGTCAGAAGAAACGAGAGGTGTATTTATATAATGTTCAGGAATAATAATCTTATTTGTATTACAGCCGAATGCTACAGGGCAGCCGAAATACTCATCATAAACGGATTTATCGTAAGAGGTTTTATGCGAGAAACCAACTCTTCTCTCAGACATGGGCTTTTCTAAATAGAGACTAAATTGCAGAAAAATTAAAACATATATTTCGACGATTGCTGCTGAAACTTCTGTGCCTAGCTCTTCAATGGGAGTAAATTCACAGGTGACATTCTTATCGTGAATAAAATAGTTAAATTCAATCCCGGGCATCAACAAAGGGAAAAACCTGGATAGCTCAAGTAGCTCACCTAGATTATCGGCGGACATTGCAGCTAAACCAAGAATGCCATGACTGGTAACCTTAATATGTTTTGCTACCAGAAAACTAAAGGGTATAGCACTATCGTTTAATAAAATGCCCTTTTCAATTAGCTTTTTGTACAGAGTACCCTGAATAGTCGCCTCGGGTTTTTCCAACTCATCGATATTTATCCCTAACTCAGAAAAAATACGCACTTTATTCTCTCCAAGTTCCTCCAGAGCCCAGCCTACTGCAGAAGCGTAATTAATCGGAATTTTTTGTGCGTCTAATTTATTCATCGCCCGGAGATTTTGTCCAATATTGCAAGTTTTTAGTCTAGTTATAACCTAGGTTATTTTAGGGCCTGAAGATATTATTAAATAAAGTTGAGACCGTTACCAAGTGAAAAGGCATCGGACGTATATTATAGTCAGAACCTACAGGAATATATAAGCCATGGGAAATCAAACAAATTTGCAGGCCCCTGAAAATATACGGTTTGGATTACCTAATAGAGATGCCGCGTATTTACACTTTGATCACGCTCTTGTTGATAAATATGAAAAATACCGGTTTGAGACCGATGAGGCAGCCGACAAATTAGCCGCATTTATCAAGGAGAACCCACGACAGGGTTGGCAATTTTTCAACCAAACCCTAGAATCTGGGATCAAAGGAATCCCAAACGCCCCTGAAGAGTTTCGTGCCTTTTTTGAAAGAGAACTAATACCGGACTGGGTTGACTGGGATCAACTAGAACGCGCCAGTGTAGCTATCTGGAGGCCAGGTAACTTAACACTCATTATTGCCTCTCAGGCGAGCATGATTGCTACTTACATTGCTCCTCAAGCCTCACAATCAATGGATAGAACCGGGGAACAGATGCGCCGCACTGAAGGCCGAGGCATAGAAACCGCCACCTGGTTCGCACAGGCGACCAAACCCGGAAATATGAAACCGGGCAAAGAGGGATATAAACTATCGGTTCGCGTCAGATTGATTCACGCTTTCGTCAGAATAAACCTCGACAAAGCTGAGTGGAACTATAAGGCTTTAGGGTTGCCCCTCAATCAGGAACGAAATGCAACCGCCATAGCCTTTACGTTTTCAAGTGTATTTATTGATGCTGCCAAGAAATTAGGCACTTGTTATAGCAAAACTGAACGCGAAGATATCTATACTTTTTGGCGCTATATGGGCTATTTATTGGGTGCACCTGAAGATCTTTTAATGAAAAATGAAGAGCAAGCCAGAACGCAATGTGCGCTCATGGCATTAACGGACCTTCCACCGGATGCTGAAGGTCAGCGTTTAACCAAGCTCTTTACCGAACAGACCCCTAAATTGGATGAAGCCCTAATTAAAGTCGCCAGCCCTAGCGCAGCTAAGGTGATAAAGTCTGGCCCAGTATTTCACGGGCTAAAGTATGCCATTACAAGACGAGTGTTCGGTGGCAAAACTTCCGATCAACTGGCAATACCTAGCAGTACTCTGTGGCGTTTGATTCTAGGCAGCTCTACACCGCTTTTATACATTATCGATCAGAGTAAAAAGTATTTAACCAGTCAAAATAGAGCGCGAGAATCAGCGGTTAAACGAATTGATAAGACATTGAATACAATATATGAAAAAACTGGCGACATAGGAAAGTTGATAGATAACAGTTAACTTTAACCTACGTCCAATAGTGCTGAAGCAATTGTGGTATTTGGCTGTCCACCCCCTATATACCACCCTTAAGGGGTGGGGATATCAGGTGATTAATATCGTATCTTTAGGGGTAGTTCAATGTCAGTTGATTTCAAGGGCCCATTAACGCTCCGAAATAATGGGTTGGAACAACATTAATGTGATAATTCTAACTAGGTTCGAGAGAGATATTACGACTCATAAAACTGGGATATTAACTTCCTTAATAAGGTGTACCGTGAGGGTTATATGCCGGGACTAATGGGGAGGGGCGCAAGAGCTTGTCCTTATGAGTGTGATATTAGGACTGTATCTTGGGATGCAGGTAGAAAGGATGCAGTTCAGGCTAGTCAAGTAGCGCTTGTGAAAGGAAAATGACCTCTTAAGGGAGGCGATATCGAAAGGAATAATGAGGCAGGTTAGTGAGCCTATATGGATATATTTTTTAGATAATCCATAAATTATTGATGAGAAAGTAAAATGGAAAAAATATCTGCCAAGGGCACGAATTCACGCAACTACTTCATAATACTGTTTATACCATTAGTGTTGAATTTCATATATATATCCACTGCTTCAGCAAAAGTATCTAAAGAAAAGGCGCAGCTGCTTGGCACTATTCTTACTCCTTTTGGCTCCATTGCTGGTGGCAATATTGATGGCTCTATCCCAAGGTGGAACGGCGGGTTATCTATGGAGAATAAAACGTCTGTACAGAAAGGTTTGCATCATACTGATCTATTTGCAGATGAAAAAGCGCTAAAGATAATTACACGCCAGGACCTAGATTCATTTGCAGCCAATCTGACTAAGGGTCAGATTAAAATGTTTAATAGTTATAAAAATACCTTTTCTATGCACATCTTTCCTACTCATCGTACCCACGCATTGCCCAGCTGGATTAATGAAAACACAAAAAAAAATGCCTTAACTGCATCATTAACTTCTAATAATAATGGTTTTATGGATGCCTATGGAGGGACTCCTTTTCCAGTACTCAATGGGAGTCCCGAGAAAAAAGCGATGCAAGTTATGTGGAATCATTTGACACGTTGGAGAGGTATTTACGTAAATAGACGTTCAGCAGAGATACCTGTTAATCGAAATGGGCAATTCACGCCGGTCATAAAGCAGCAAGAAGTTCTATTTAATTACTATATTCCTGGTAGGACATATAAGGACTTAGAGAATATGCTCTTGTATTACATTTCATCTACGATCTCGCCAGCCAGGTTGTCAGGTAGCGCCATTCTATCACATGAACCATTAGATCAGACGCTAAAGAACCGAGGATCATGGGAATATAATTCAGGACAACGCAGAGTTAGAAGAGCGCCAAATCTTGTGTATGATTCACCGACTGCCTCCTCTAATTCTATCTCGACTATAGATGAGATCGATATGTATAACGGTGCACCAGATCTTTATCATTGGAAATATCAAGGCTTAACTGAGAAGTTTATTCCATATAATAACTACAAAATAAATGAGAAAGGTCAAAAGTATTCAAATATATTAATGCCCGGTCACATTAATCCTGAATATGTTAGATGGGAAAAACATCGTGTTCATGTAATAGAAGCGACGCTAAAAACAGGGATACGGCACATTTTTTCGAAAAGGGTATTTTATGTCGATGAGGACAGTTGGAGTATTGCTATGGCAGAGCAATATGATGCCAGAGAAGAACTGATTCATTTCAATATCTCTTTACTAAAAAATTACTACGACTTGCCCGGCGTTTCTACATCTGCAGATGTTATTCATGATATTCAATCTCATAGATACGTCGTTAGCGGATTATACTCTGAAGAAAGTAAAGGTCCTATATTTCTCGATAAGGCGCCCTCAAAAAATCATTTTTCCTCAAGCTCACTGAGACGAAGAGGGCGGTAAACTTTTGATCAAAAGGTGGAATCGTGCGATGGCAAGGGGCACCCATTTCTGGTAGTGCAAATCTGTCTATTTATTTCGGGGAAGAATAACTCTAAGAGCATATTTGAATATTTTGCCATCAATTAAGATGGAGCTTAAGAAAAACATATTTCACCAATTGAGATTAGGCTTTAATCAATATACAAAATTGATAAGGAAAAGTTATGAATGATTTTGAAGAAAGAGTAAAAAAAGTAATCAGTGAACATCTAGAAATTGATGTAGGAGTCATCAGTCAAGAATCATTTTTGGTTGACGATCTGGGTGCTGATTCTTTGACAAACGTTGAACTTGTTTTAGCTTTGGAAGAGGAGTTTGACATAAGTATTAATGAATGGGATGCAGATAAATTCTTCCAGTTCAAAAATGTTTTATATTATATAGAAGAACAATTTAATGCTCGTAATAGAGAGATTGTGCACTCTGTAGATAAATAATTGAAAATTAAACCGTCATGTAGATACTCAAAGGGATAGTCTGAATCATTAGTGAAAAGAATGTATTTTTATAGTGGTATATGGTTCTCCTCTACTTTTTATATCGAGTAAAATGTTCCAGATTTAACCGACCGTTAGGGTGAAAATTATTATTCTTTTTGATTATTCGTTGATTGTTTTGCTGGGGGATTTATAAATATTTTTTTTATACATGGGCTCTTAGATAAGTAAATGACAATAAATCGATATATCAAAAAAATACTAGATGCTCGAGTTTATGAGGTGGCGATAGAATCACCACTAACACCAGCCCCGTTTTTAACGAGGAGATTTTGCAACAATATCTATTTAAAACGAGAAGACCTTCAGCCTGTATTCTCATTTAAATTAAGAGGTGCTTATAACCGTGCGCGATTGCTATCCGATGAAGAAAAAGCGGCAGGTGTTATTACTGCATCAGCAGGGAATCATGCTCAGGGTTTAGCTTTAGCATCCCAGAAACTGGGCATTGAAGCGACAATTGTAATGCCTAAAACAACACCGGAAATCAAAGTAAACGCCGTTAAAGCAAAAGGCGCGAGAGTAGTATTGCACGGTGACGCTTTCGACGAAGCTTCAGCTTATGCCCAAGCGCAGGTCAAGTCAAAAGGACTAGTATATATTCCACCTTATGATGATGAAGATGTGATTGCAGGGCAAGGGACTGTAGCAATGGAAATGCTCATGCAGCACACTGCGCCGATACATGCTGTATTCATTCCAGTGGGGGGAGGCGGTTTAATTGCTGGCATGGCGGTGTATATCAAGTATGTTCGACCTGGAACAAAAGTGATAGGTGTTGAACCCGATGATGCAGCTTGTTTAAAAGCAGCGTTGGATAGCCAGCATAGAGTGATACTGGATGAAGTTGGTATCTTTGCAGAAGGCGTAGCCGTTAAACAAATTGGTAAACTCCCTTTTGAAGTTGCACAGCGATGTGTCGATGAGGTTATTACCGTTAGCACTGATGAAATTTGTTCAGGAATTAAGGATATTTTTGACGATACACGTGCGATTGCTGAGCCTGCGGGTGCAGTAGCACTTGCTGGATTAAAAAAATATGTAGAACGCGAAGGTATTAAAAATGAAAACTTACTGACTGTTGTCAGTGGGGCTAATATTAATTTTGATCGCCTTCGTTATATTTCTGAAAGAACCGAAATCGGTGATAAGCGTGAAGCCATTCTTGCGGTGACTCTGTCAGAAGAACCAGGCAGCTACAAAAAATTTATTCAAGTACTACATAACCGAAATGTAACTGAGTGCAATTATCGTTACGAGCACGGTTGCGATGCTCAAATATTTGTTGGTGTACAGATTTCGGCTGGAGGGCAAGGACGGAAACAAATCATTACTGAGCTTAGGGAACAAAATTATGAAGTATTCGATTTAACGGATAATGAAATAGCTAAAAACCACATTCGTCACATGGTCGGTGGGCGTTCATCGGGGGTTGGAGATGAGCAGGTATACCGTTTTGAGTTCCCTGAGCGTCCTGGTGCGCTTCTGAGTTTTTTACAATCTTTAGGCACTAAGTGGAATGTTTCAATGTTTCACTATCGTAATCATGGTTCTGCATACAGTCGGGTACTTATGGGCGTTCAAGCTGGCAGAGAAGAAACGCATACCTTTAGAGAGATGCTCAACAAAGTGGGCTTTCGTTATTGGGATGAAACCGCAAATGAAGCTTACCGCCTATTCTTGCATGAAAAGACACGTTCTTCGTTAGCCGTTTGAGCCAAGGAGTGAAGCTTGAGACTGATTTATCCTTATTATTTACCGCGATTAGGGATAGAGCTGCTACACAGTCAACAGTAACCCACTGGCACCGTATATCCAAAGTGATAAACAGCAGGAAAATAATAATAATGATGTCTATAGAGCATCTTTGGAGGGGCTATATAAATACCTATAGATACTTTCTACACAGAAAAATAAAATCCGGTGTGGTCAACAATGTTGATGTGAGTTACAACGCTAGCTTTGGAATTGCCAATGTGTTGATTCTGTCTGTTCTTGAATCAGAAGACCGCATACTAGATAGCCGCTTTCGACATTCATCACTCTTGATGGGTCCAAAAGCATGAAGGCATTCTAAAATTGGCTCAGGGGACGAAAAAAAGTGCGCGTCACCTTTAGTTGATGCCTTATTGGTTGACATCAGACACGATGAAAATACTGACTTCTTGGTACCAAGAGTTCCTGATGTTTAGGCGTGAATACGGACCATGTAACAATGGTTTTAATAAAAACTGATATGTCGAATGATGAAGCAAGGTTTTACACTAAGTAATCTAATAAAAGGAAGAAAAATGAAGCGTATAGGGTTATTGGATGCATCCTGGTTGTCGATGGAAAGTTATGATACGCCCATGCACGTAGCGGCATTAATGATTTTTGAAATACCAAAAAATAGTTCTAAATCATATATTAGGGATCTGTTGGCAAAGTTAAGGATGCAAACGCAAGCTGTAGCGCCATGGAATTATAAGCTGAAGACGAAAAGAAGGTTTGGCGCAGTCTTGTCTCGTAGCTGGGTGGAAGATCAAAATATTAACCTTGACTACCACGTTAGGCACTCAGCTCTTCCGAGCCCCGGTAGAGCGCGCGAGCTTGGGGTGTTGGTATCAAGGTTGCATGCACATCAGTTAGATATTAATCGACCATTATGGGAATATCACCTTATTGAGGGTCTGGAGCATAATCGTTTCGCGATATATTTCAAAGTACATCATTCTCTAGTCGATGGTGTGAATGGCGCTAAAATGATTCAACGAACGTTGAACTCTGGACAGAGCTCTGACGAAGTGCTTGCCTTATGGTCGCAAGGGTATTCATCTCAATCCCTAGGTGAATCTGACAGTAGTACCGATAATGCTGGGTTAGGTCTGATAGAGGGTGTGTTTAAAGATCTAACAACCATTCCTCATGCATGGAGTGCTTTGGTAAAAGCTACGGAATTATTTGTATCGGGTAGTGCAGACCTCGTTGCGCCTTTTGATGCTCCTCATTCAACACTCAATAGTCGAGTGACAGCTCCGAGACGATACGCCACTCAAAGTTATGATATTGATCGTTTGAAAAGAATGGCAAAAGTTACGGATTCTTCGGTAAACGATATTGTTTTATATTTGTGTGGCACTTCTCTTAGACGATTTTTAGGGGAGGTCGATTCATTGCCGAAAGTTGCGTTGACAGCGTGCTTGCCAGTGAATATTAGATCAGAGGGTGACGATCAACTTGGCACACGGATCTCTTTTATAATGGCAAGCTTGGCTACACACATATCTGAGGCAAAAGACAGGCTAGAAGCTATAAAAAATAGCACGCAAGCTGCAAAGAACCACATACAAGACCTTTCTAAAGAGTCTTTAAAGCAATATACCAATCTGCTAGTAGCACCAGAATTAATAATGCATGGCACCGGCCTGACAGGAAGAGTAAAGCCGGCGTTTAACCTCGTTATCTCTAATGTACCTGGGCCGACAGAATCTCTCTATTTGGGGGAGGCGAGAATGATATCTATGTTTCCTGTTTCTATGCTCACGCATGGGTCAGCTTTAAATATTACCTGTTTTAGCTATGCGGGAAAAATTAGTTTTGGTTTTCTAGGTGCATTAGATGCATTACCCAGAATGCAAAATATTGCTGTCTACATGGGCGATGCACTGGAAGAATTGGAATTGATTTTTTCAAGCGAAAACTTTAAACATACTGCTTAAATAGGTTTGCAACAGTCTGCTATCAGGTATTATTTTATGGGTGATGTGCGATGCCTGGCACAATATCAATCTTAAGGGAACTTACAGCTTTAGTTTTGAGCAAAGCTACCTGATATTGAGGAAATAATTCGCGCAATAATAGAAAATGAGCAAGAATTAGAACTTGATTCCTCTAGGTAGACTATGCCGGCAAGTGGATTTCAGAGATTATGACTTTAGCGGACGGAATGTCCCTAGTCCCCCAAGTTCTTAGAAAATGTAATGGGGGTATTGGCGTTGATTAATAGTCATTGAATTTGTGATGGCTGGTCATTAACGGATGCCGCCCACTGTGCAGGCTTCGCAGATTCTGCCCACTTAAGCCGAACATTCAGAAAAATATTTGGTTTATCCATTTCAAGCGATTTTCAAAAATAGCAGGTTTGTTGAAGTGTTTTCTCGCTTGCCATGATGTTTCTTACTCTCTGAAACTGACAATCTATTTTAGGGGAAGAAAGTAATGCTGAATAATTTTGCTGAAAAAAGCCATGATGAATAACCCACTTAGAACCTATCTTCAATGAACCTATGAAACTGACCAATTTTTATCTATGGGTGGGTTAACAAAAGACGAACACATTCTTGAGGTAGGTTGTGGTCGGGGAGTGGTGGTCGAAATTATTTTGAACGCCTTTCGTGCCAAACAGGTTGATGCATTTGAGCTTGATCCAATTATGGTCAAGGCCGCCCAAAAAAAGACTGAAAAAACACGCTAAAAAGGTGAATGTAAAAATTGGGGATGTGACTAATATACAGGGGCCCGACAACCACTATGACTCAGTATTTGATTTCGGCATCATCCATCATGTACCCGATTGGCGTTTGGCCATTAAAGAGGTCATCGTGTTCTCAAGCCAGGGTGGAAATTTTACGCAGAGGAAGTCTTTGAAAAATTCATTAAACATCCTCTTTGGATAGTATTATTAAAACACCCGCAACATGATCGTTTTAATGCAAAACAGTTTAAACAAGCTCTGGAAGAAGGTGGCTTTACCGTGAAGAGTACAAGTCATCTTTTTGGTCAATTTGGTTGGTTCATTGCCGTTAAAGACTAATCTGGATTTGAATATGGCCTAAAGTGTTGAAACAAATTAATTACGCTGACCTTTTGCGTCCGACACTTTGATCCTTGAATCAGTCGTTTTTTCAATGTATTAAGGAATATTTTGTTTCATTTTCACTGCTTGATGTTGTGAACATAAGTGTATTATAAATACGCTTCACTTTGTTTTTCAAATAGAGCTCGGGTAAGCTACCGAGTCGCGTTAATTTGTCAAACTTGTCTGATTGATTGAGGGGAATATTATGACTTGGAATATCAATGAAGAAGGGGCACAAGAAGAGCGAGTAGCGGTAATCACAGGGGCAAATATCGGCTTAGGTTACGAAACCGCTTTGGGGCTAGCGGGTAAGGGGGCTGAGGTCATTCTTGCATGTCGAAACATGCGGAAGGCTGCAGTTGCTAAGTCAGATATTCTAACTCGTTATCCGAAAGCAAACGTGCATTGTATGATGATAGACCTGAGTAGCTTGGCTTCGGTCAGAATGTTCGCTGAAGAGTATCTGGCGAGTTATGATCGCTTAGACCTACTCATTAACAACGCGGGTATTATGATGCCACCTTTTAGTTTAACTGAAGACGGCTTTGAGAGTCAGTTAGGTGCTAACTACCTTGGGCACTTCTTATTAACAGGCCTGCTGTTACCGATCATAGAGAAAACCGAAAAGTCGAGAATTGTGTCTTTAGCCAGCTTGGCTCACGATTGGTCAGGCATTCAATTTGATGATATCAATTTTAGCAAAAAATATAGTGCTCGAAAGGCGTATGGCCAAAGTAAACTGGCTTGCTTGATGTATGCTTACGAATTACAAAAACGCCTGACAAAAAATGGAAATCAAACTATATCTATCGCTGCACATCCTGGGGTATCTGATTCAAATCTGACTCAGCATATGCCTAAAGTATTGCGATGGCTTGCGCCTTTGGTTTCTCAAAATACAGCCGCAGGTGCTGAGCCAACTTTGTTCGCAGCATTGAAAGAAGGGCTGAAGGGGGGAGAATATATTGGCCCTAGTGGGTTCCAACAGACTCGTGGTAAGCCAAAGGTTGTGGGCTCTAATCGAGCCTCCAAAAATGAAAGCAAGGCGGCAAAACTCTGGCAGCTTTCTGAAGAACTCACCAACAATCAATATTTGAATTAATTACTTCCCGCTTCATGTTCAAAGAGGCGAGAGGGTTGAACTCGATTTAGGTAACCATAAATTAAAAGTATTTTAGCATAGTTGCAGGATGATACGTAGGCCGGCCAGTAGTAGCTGGCTCAGTTTTAAAGTTTAGGGTACCCAAGAATCAAGTCTACCCACTAAGACATCGACAACCATGACTGGATTTTCTTCTGTGATGTAATCATTTATACGCGTACCAAAATAGCGTTTTTTTTAAGCCTGTTTTCTACTGTTAAAATACTGCTCACTAGTTTCTTCTCAAAATATTACTTAGCTATACGCCTAGCTGGATTGTGAATGCTTTGAAAAGAGACGTATGAGTTGTAATTAACTAATTAGTTGACAAGTAAGTGGTATTTTTGTTTCAATATTTTATTGAAACACATGTTAGAAGTATCTCTTCTTAGTTACGTGAAAAAATTATTTATATCAAATAGAACTTTTTAAGGCCTTGATTACGAAATTGAAGAAATAAATCGGTTAGAGGCCAAGCACTACAGAGACGTAAATCCTTTGGAAATTTCCGGCGATTTATGTTAATGGCAGAAAATTATGCGATATCAACAGGTATAGCCTATGTCCTTGATCAAAAATTTCCGGAGAAAAAATCAGACCAGATAATAATATTCTGAAATCAAATATGCATATTATCGAAGATTGGGCAGATAAAAATTGTGCTCTTATGAGATGACGATGAAGATCTCCTAGAGAAACAATACAAAGAATGCCCTGTTAAAACTGTGTTTAAGTTACCTGATTGGTTAGTAGGCGATGCTAGTCTCGTTAGCAGGCATAGCCATTATTTCGCAACTTAATTGCTTGCTTGATGCAAATGAAATTCAATCGATGATGAAAGACTCTGCTGTTACTACTCGATGGATCAGTCGTACTAATGACATAGCGCCCTACAAAAAACAGCATTAATTGTTAACCGGAGTTTTATAATGATTGAAGATACTATTAACGTCTGGCACCAGATTATTGAAAATCTATCTGAAGAAGCCTTGGATGGTCTACTAGCTGAGGACGTGGTATTCCATTCACCCGTCGTACATACACCTCAGCTAGGTAAGAAATTGACAACAATGTATTTATTAAGTGCCTTATCTGTCCTTAAAAACGATAGATTCGTTTACGAGCGTGAGGTGCTGGAAGAAGAGAATGCCGTGCTTGAATTTAGTACTGAGATAGACGGTATTAAAATTAATGGGGTGGATATGATCAAATGTGATGAGGATGGCAAGATTATAGACTTTAAGGTTATTATTCGCCCTCTTCAAGCGATCCACCTTGTTCATAAGAAAATGGGTGCAATGTTGGCATTTTATAATAACGTAATGAAATAAATAGGGCTATTGGTTCAGTGAAGTCAGATTGAATACTTTGCTATTATACCGAATTAAGGCACTAACAGTTTGACAGTAAAGTAAGTGATGCTCGATTGAGAATGCTTATGAGCAAGAAAAACTGATCCAGACTTTACCTCAGACCATTTTAGCCATTACAAAGAGAGGCAGTCATTGTGCTTTCTTCGAAGGAATTTTTCCTCGCTCTTGGTCAAACCGACTTATATCAAATTTTTTCTTAAAAATGGGCAAATCTATCCCAGCTCTTGGACAGCAATGGTGGCACGAAGAGTATGAATTAACGGCGAAGTTTGTAAGAGCTTAGCCAATGACGCTAACAAAAAAAGTTGCTTTGCTTTTTCTTGCTGATACCAGATGTCTATCAATTGGGATAAAGAGTCAAGAGTTCAATGTACTAGCGCTGTATAGTGATAACAGAATGAATGTAGCGCGTGGGTAATCGCTATCAATTCGAGCCACTAACTAGCAATTAAGGACCTTTATTCATGTTACATCAAACCAGTTATTCTCGAACTGAATTAGATGATTTTTTTAATGCTGAAAATTCGCCGATGATGCAACTCCCTCAAGCACAAATGTGCATGATCGATCGCGTAGTCCATGTTTCTACAATTGGCGGAAAATATAACAAGGGCGAACTAATTGCAGAGTTCGATATTCACCCTGATCTTTGGTTCTTTAAATGTCATTTTCCAGATGACCCTGTCATGCCTGGCTGTCTTGGTGTAGACGCCTTATGGCAAGGTTTAGGGTTCTACCTTGCATGGGCCGGTTATGACGGCAAGGTAAGAGCATTCGGTGTGAGTGATGTGCGTTTTTTTGGTGAGGTGCTACCTGAAGCTAAAACGGTTCGTTACCATCTGCATATTAGGCGTACCATTAAGAAAGATCTTGTACTTGGCGTTGCAGACGGAGATCTCTATGTTGACGATCTGCATATTTATAGTGCCAAAAATATCAAAACAGGTTTGGTTCCTTTGCCCTAAGCTGAACTTAGTTAATTAGGGAAACCAATTTAATCTATAGATTTTGAACCCCTTTTAAGGAGTATGTTGATAACACTTTTTTGTTAGGTTATTACGGTCTATTTTTTGGTTCGATGTATCAATATTGGGATAAAACAAAGTGTGATGAAACTGACCCAGCCTATTTGTTCCATACCGACTAGAAGGCCTGACTCGACTGATAATAGAGGGTAGCTCCAGAGACCTCCTAGGCCCATTGAAATATTTGCGACGATCATGTTCATCGATAGCAATCGCCCGCGCAGTTTAATCGAAACTAAATCACTGAGTATGACCTGATGCGCAGGCATCCTGAGTGCGCCACCAAACATACAGAATGCAAAACCTAAACCGATTAGGCTAGGGCGAAGCAACTCCATGGTAACCAACAATAAGGTCACGGCCATTACGAACGATCCCATACTAATTAAGCAAGTATCATGACCTCGTTGGAGTAGATGTCTAGCCGTTATATTACCTAAAATTGCACCAATGCCGCCTTGCATAAAGCAAAAGCCAATCTCAGTTGTGCTCATTTGAAAATTTAAGGTTAACCATGTGCTAATCTGGGGAATAAAACCGAATAAACCTATGAGCATCAGAAATTGAACAGCAAATACTGAGCGATTTTTTTTGTCGTACCAGAGTGCTAGCAACTCACGGTACTGCTCGTAGATGTTATCCTCTTGGTTGCCTTTTATGGTTGGTAGTTTGTGTATAAATAATCCAATGATTAAGCTAATAATTGCGATAAATATGAAAGGCATTCGCCAGGAAAATGCATCGCCAATCCAAGCCCCTAACGGAACGCCAAGCACTGACGCAACAGGGAATGATAAGATTAATGTCGAGAGTGACCGTATCTTTTGCTTTCCTTCAAAGGTATCGCTTACAAAAGCTAAGGCATTAGGGATAATAATACCGCCAAATACACCCGACAGAATCCGGAACAGAAAGATATGCTCTGCGGAATAGGAAAAAGCACAGCCTAAGGAGGAAATGCAAAATCCAATAATTAGATAAGTAAGCATTTTCTTCCGTCCAATCCGGTCAGAAAAGGGCGCGAAGAAAAAAGCCGATACTGCGGCTGCTATAGGATAAATTGAAATTAATAAACCTGTATGAGTCAGTGATACGCCAGTAGCATTTGCCACTTTCATACTTAAGGGAACCATGATTAAATAATCCGCCTGAACCAGAAAAGCGATAACAAACAAGGGAAGAATAAATATGCTTTTTGTATTGGGTGTGTTTTTTTGAGAATGCATGTTCTGATAGTTTCTTCTAAGTGAATTTTGTTCGTAAATTCTGAGCTTTTAACGTTTATTCTATTTTTGGTCTTGAGATATAAGGGAGCCTGAAGGAACATAAGTGTTCGCGTATTCAAGCTCGCTTCAAGGGCTTTGTTTGGTGTAGAAACGAATTGGCATGAAAAAGAATTTAGCGCAAATCGGTGCTGACATGTACCGGTAAAAAACAGGTAACGGTCAGATCAAGTCTGGGCGAAAACACCATCTTTTGGTTGTATCTATTCAATCATATCAGCATAAGGGCTTGGTATTGATAAATTAACCGTCTGACTAAAACCGGGTAAAAAGATATTCTCCTTAGTGATCACGATTTTCGATTCATCAATCATATTTTTACCAAATTTATAAATGGGGGAAATTTGACCCAGCATTGCCGCGTCCTCGTAGCACGCAATATTCTTTCGAACATTCCTGCGTTTTTCCTGGTAATGGGCAAATAAGGTCTCGCCAAAACGTTTCTTAAGCATGGCTTCAACTGTATTGGGTGAAAGTATGCAGGCGGTTGCATTATTTCCGCCAAAACCCTTACTATTTAAGAAGGCGACGTCAATAGAGTTTTGTTCCAAGACTTTATCTTGTAAGGGAAAAAATAACCTGTCTGCTTGCACATCTTCAGCGACGGCCTTTGTGGTTTTAATGCCTGGTAATATTCCATCATGAAATACGCCCAAGGTTGACATCAGCTGATCCGCTCCGGCAGGTGACAGGGAATGCCCTATATAGGACTTAATGGCGAGGATAGGCCATTCATGAATATCAAAACTTGTGGCAACTCTTTGCAGAGCGTCGGCTTCGCTTGTCCTATTTTTGGGTGTACTAGAGCCGTGTGCTTGGACGAAGCTGCGGGATTTAATACTATCTTCTCCCAGTAAAGATTTTACAGAGGCGACAGCTTTTGCCAGGGTGATATAATTCCCGGGACCCGGCGCGGATATAGATTTTTTGTGACCGTCGGAATTTACAAAAACATCTGTAACCGCGCCTAATATTTCGGCCCCTAACTCCATCGCAAGCTCATCATCCATCAATACGAAATACTGAGATGATTCCGCCAAGGTAAAGCCACAGTTCTCACCAAATGGACGACTCGCCTGACGATGATTTACTTGCTCTGAATTATCAAGCTTACGAAGATTTTCATCTGAAGCTAAGGCGCCCATGGCGTGATATCCGTCGAATACTTCGGGTTGTAATGGCGCTTCACTATTGCCTACTAGAACAACTCTGCTTTTACCCGTTTTAATATCAGTGATACCTGCGCGAAGGTTGTACAAGAATGTTGCGCAAGTACCCGTGGTAGAACCGGTTGACCCAACGCTGCCAAGCACATATGCATTGATAAAATCAGCGGGCATGCTATTTAAGCTAAGTGGTAATTGCTTCGAGGTGACTCTAGAACCCAACAAGGATGATTGCATAAATCCAGCATAACCATTTTTATCAACCTGGCACATTAAACTACCAGAGTAGACAGAAACTTCATCAGGTTTCACTTTTTTCATCACATCCGCCCATTCAATTCCCATGGAACGCAGCGCATCTGATGCGCCAAGAAGCGCCATACTTAAGCCTCGTGGGTGAGAATTAGAACGATAATAAGAACCAGGGTTAAAACCTGTTGGTAGCTGACCTGCAGAAGTGACAGGCATTTTTCTGACAGATTCAATTTTTAAGTCTGTCGAGTCCACCAGTGTGATATTAACGCAGTCTTCATTTTCTTCATTATTTTCTACTATCCATCCAAGAGGAAGTGGCTCGGGTAATTGTATGCGTTTTATTTGAAAAGAAACGGGCTGAGTATTAATTGGAGATAAGCTTATATATTGATGTGTAGGAACAGCATCAGGATCAAAATGTGTATTTTCGATTCTTCGGATTAAGGTGCCATTTAATACATCGGTACGGAATATTTTATCTACTTCTCGGGGCGATAGCGCGCTTCCTTGTTGGTCAAAGTAAGTGCCATTTTTTACCGTTACTAATTTCATTAGAATGGCTAAGCTAAGGACAGTTTTTTGCTGCTGTTCTATAGACAGGCTTTCAAAAACCATACGACGGTATGCATTATGGTTTGAACTTCGCCCAGCCGGTCCAAATCCACCAAACCCTACAATTACTGGCAGTCGCGTTTCCATATGTACCTCTTTTAACAATGTTATTAGTTGCTTGCACATTCTTTTGATATGTAATAATTGCTAATACCATTTAATAAGAATGGGGCGTTGATAAGCGCTTATGCTTCCGTCTTCTTTTTGCTCTTCTGAGCTTTGCGTTTAACCTTGAGAGCGTGCAAAATCGGTTAGGTGAAGCCAGATGGCTGTTCTTTTGCCTTCCTAATGAGCTTGCAAGCTGCCTTAAAGATGATGTCATCAAAATCTGGTGCCATATTGCTATAGTTTGCATTACCAATGTTTTGCTTACCCACAATATCAGCCATGTCTTGCAAATATCCCATAGTTTGTATTTATGTATAGATATCATGTTCTTATCAGTTTGCTATTTTCTGTTACGATATTCGCAAAGTAGCGCGATATTTCATTTAGCCGATATTATTCATATCGGTTCTTTTTAGTGCCAGACCTGAGGCGAAATGTCCGGCAAGCAAGGTGATTCCTCTAAAAATATGATGAATAAAATTTATTATACAAACTGAGTGTATAGTAAGTAAAGCGTAATCTTTCGTTTCTTGTTTTTGTTTTCACTTAAGGTTTGTGGTAAAAAATTTGGTGCCGAGAGACGCTGATTTAGCTCAATGCTGGTTGGAAACCAGCTTGTAAACTCTAAACCTCTGCATATGATAAGTCTAAAATTCATTTCCTGTGGCTGAGCTCAAGCTAATAGTGAGTAAGAAAACTCAATGAAATTTCGGGCCACGCCATCTTTGTCAATTGTTTATTAAGCCTACTCTGCCGAGGTTTATTAAAGGTTACTGTATTTATTCCATTCTCGTTTGATAGCGCTCTTAATCGTTTAAGAATGTTACTCATACCACCCGAAAAGGGTGGTGACTTGTTAGTTAAAAAATATGAATATTTATCTAAGTTTTCATTTCAACATAAGTCTTTCTATTGACCTTATTCAACTATGTCAAATGAATTAATGTTACGGAGTAGTATGCAATGACTAACAATTCCCGCCAGATAAAAAGGGTGAATCAGTTAACTCTTAGTATGGTGTTAGTGGCTTTAATGTCCTCGCCTGTAAGTGCTTTTCAATTCAATATGGGAGATGTTGAAGCCAGTCTTGATACAACCCTTAGCCTGGGGGCAAGCTGGCGGGTTGAAAAACAAAGTCCTGCTTTATATGGTCAAGGTAACGGCGGGGCTGGTGCCTCTATCAATAACGATGATGGAAACTTAAATTTTGAAAAGGGTGATACCTATTCCAAGTTAATTAAAGGTAGTAGTGATTTTTTAATTACCTATCAAGACTGGGGTGCATTTGCACGCGCAAAATATTGGTATGACTTTGAGTTAAAAGATGAAAGCAGGGCGGAAGACATAAACGGCTATACACGTTCGTTAAGTAAGGCTGGAAAAGATAATGCATCCGGTGCTGAATTACTTGATGCGTATATCTGGCGCGATTTCTGGTTTGGAAACACGCCTCTAAATGTTCGGCTAGGTAAGCAAGTTGTAAGTTGGGGTGAAAGTACGTTCATTTTTAATGGAATTAATGTTATTAATCCTGTCGATATTGGTGCAATTAGGGCGCCTGGTGCACAAATAAAAGAAGCCTTGCTACCTGTGAATATGCTTTATGGGTCCTTAGGCTTAACAGACGACGTTACGCTGGAGGCATTTGTGCAATTAGAGTATGAAAGTTCTCGTTTAGATGATTGTGGAACATATTTTTCGACTGTGGATAATGTTGCCGATGGCTGTAACTCTTTTTACATGAAAGGCACCGCCTCAGAACAAGAAAATCATGCCGGTCTAGGCTTACTTCCTTACCCTGCTGAATTAGAAAGGTTAGCGGATCAAGAGGCAGGTGATGAAGATCAGTTTGGATTGGCTCTTCGCTGGTATTCCGAGGACTTAAATGATACTGAGTTTGGATTTTACTTCATTCAATATCACAGCCGTTTTCCAAGTATTACGGGTATTGTGGCGCAAGATTTTACGGACCCTACTTTTACACAAGGTCCTGACGGGGTAGTGAGTCTGGCTGAAGCGCTTCACCCAGTTTATGGGGCAAAATACTTCATTGAAAATCCTGAGCGCATTCAGTTATATGGATTAAGTTTTAATACAGTGGGCCCTGGCGGTATATCTTTAGGGGGAGAGTACAGTTTTAAACATGATATGCCCGTTCAGTTGAATTATGCAGATTTAATTTTGGGTGCGACGGTTGTCGGTGACGGTATTTCTCCGGTGTTTCAAAGCAGGGTGCCAGATACTGATGGAAATGGTGTCATAAACACTGCAGATGCGGTGGCTTCAGGTTTTTTGGGTGCAACGCAAAAAGGGTACGACCTCTATGATGTTTCCCAAATTCAAATGACGGCGATCAAATTTGTGGACCAAACAATGGGTGCGAGTCGTTTAAGTTTTGTTGGAGAAGTGGGTGCAACTTTTATTCATGACCTGCCTGACAAATCAGAGCAACGGTATGGCCGTTTTGATCAGTTAGGTTTTGGTCTGGTGGATGGTTTAACGCCGGCTTCATGTTTGGCGTTGGGCTTAAATACCGTTGGAGGTTGTCATACAGATGGTTATGTTACTAGTTTTTCGTGGGGCTATCGCATGCGTACGACCATGCAATATGACAATGTTTTTGCAGGCGTTAATCTAAGCCCTCAATTTGCATTGAGTCATGATGTGAAAGGGAACGCGCCAGGGCCAGGTGCAAACTTTATTGAGGGGAGGAAATCTATAGGCCTTTCTTTAAAAGCTGACTATATAAACAAATATAGTGCAACACTGGCATATACGAATTATTTTGGAGCTGGGAAGTATAACCCCCTTTCCGATAGGGACAATGTGTCGCTCAGCGCGTCTTACTCTTTTTAAAAACCATGACTTGTTTTATTGAGGTAGTTTAAATGAAAATGTTTAAAGCATTATGTGTCATTGGTAGTGTCGTCGCTTGTATTTACGGCAGTTCAGTATCAGCTAAAGTGTCGCCTGAAGAGGCTGCACGTTTAGGGGGGGGCTTAACCCCGGTTGGCGCAGAAAAAGCAGGAAATATAGCCGGCACCATACCTGAATGGAACGGCGGGTTAACGACTCCGCCTGAAGGTTTTACCAAAGGGGCATACAATATTGACCCATTTGCTAAGGACCCCGTTTTATTTACGATTACTAAAGATAATATGCAGGAATATAGTGCTAATTTGACGGAGGGTCAAAAGGCGTTATTAAATTTATACGCAAGTTATAAAATTCCAGTCTATCAGTCGCGCCGCACAGCAGCGCTCCCAAAAGAAATCTATGCAGCTGCAAAACGAAATGCCGTAAATGTCGAGTTGCTTGATCAAGGTAATGGCGTATCTGAATATGAGTTAGCCGTGCCCTTTCCCATACCGAAAAGTGCCAAGGAGGTGATATGGAATCACTTGGTTCGGTATCGTGGAGGAAAGGGGGCTCGCGTTGTGGGGCAAGTTACACCCACTAAAAGTGGTGAATTTACAGTCATTATGTTCAAGGAAGAAGTTGTATGGCGAACCAGTTTGACAGATTTCAAAACATTGAAACCCAGCTCCAAAAATACTCAGTTTTATTATAAACAAAGCATTATCAGTCCTGCGCGCTTAGCCGGAAGTGTATTGCTTGTGCATGAAACCCTTAATCAGGTTAAAGGGCCAAGAAAGGCTTGGCTTTATAATTCCGCTCAACGCAGGGTTAGGCGTGCACCTCAAGTATCATATGATAGTCCCGCAGAAGCGTCGGACAGTTTAAAAGTTTCAGATAATTTCGATATGTATAACGGCGCACCAGACCGTTATGACTGGAAACTGATTGGTAAGCAAGAGCTTTATATTCCTTATAACGCCTATAAAATCGATTCAAGAGATATTAAATATAAAGATATTGTAAAGCCAGGTCATATCAACATGGACTTCACGCGATACGAGCTTCATAGAGTTTGGAAGGTTGAAGCAACTTTACGAGAAGATAGTCGTCATATTTATGCAAAGCGTGTTTTTTATATTGATGAAGATAGCTGGCAAATTGCAGAAGCGGATCATTATGATGGCAGAGGAGAGTTATGGCGTGTGTCGGAAGCGCACTTGGCACAGTTTTACGATGTTGATACGCCGTGGAATACAATGGAGGTCACGCATGACTTATTGGCCGGGCGATATCATGCTTTTGGTTTAGATAATGAACAACCAAAAGCCTATGATTTTAGTATCAAAAGATCATCTAAAGACTTCACACCTTCTGCCTTGCGCCGTTCGGGTAATCGATAATTTAGAGTTTTAACTTAAAGTATTATTCAATACGGTAAGCGCAGCGATTTGACTGTGTTTACTGTGTTTACTGTGTTTACTGTTTTTCATTGTGCGTTCACAGTCATATTGATATTGATATTGGTAGATATACATGGTGTGTCAGGCCCATCGATAGACATAGTTTGTCATGGCTGCGAAATGTTCGGTGATTATAGGGTGTCCTCAAGTTTTGTGCTGATTTGTTTGTAGTGTTTTCACTGACTTTATCCTGATAACTGACTGTACTTACAGGAACAGTAGCCCTTATTGAGAACCACGCACTTTCACTTAGTATATTAAATGGTGATGACGAATGGGAGGCTTTTGTCATGAAACACCTCCTGTTGCATCTCTATGGACTTCCCACGATCTAGTGGGCAAGATTTCATATCCTGCCTCTTAAAAACTCTTAGGTTTATAAGTTCCTCATTTTTTATATCACTCGGTGTGGCATTGAACATCGTAAAGGTTCATACCTGTTATTGAAGTCATTCCGATTTCAATAATAGGAGAACTGTCATGAATACCTTTAAGAAATTACACACAACCGAACCCCTCAGCCCTTTACGTGAACGCATGATTGATGACATGAGCATGCGTCGATTAAACGCAAGGACCCAGTCAGATTACCTCCGGTATGTAAAACGGTTTTCTGAGTTCTTCGGGCACTCTCCTCCCCACAAAGCCACTGCTGAATATTTGCGCCAATACCAGCTTCATTTGGTTTCCTCTGGCATCAAGAGCCCCTTTATCAATGCGGTGTGATCACCGCCTTACGTTTTCTGTTCACGGTTACGCTTGAGCGCCAAGAGGCTGTCAAAAAGCTTTGCCCGATCCATGAACCACGAAGACTACCGGAAGTATTGAGTCCTGAAGAAATTACTCGGGTTATCAATACAGCTTGCGCGTTCAAGTATAAAACGGTCCTTTCGGTTGCCTATAGCGCGGGCTTGAGAGCCAAAGAGACCTGTCACCTTCGCATTAATAATGTGGATAAACAGGGTGTCATGGATCAACCTGTACCCATCGTCAAAGCCCCTCTATTTCTGCATTCTCCTTTTGCCTTTGTGCTAACAATGGCAAGGCTAAAACCCATAATACGTATAACAATCCCATAGCTCACCGGCTAGTCAATCATCAGGCATTGAACTCTGCGGTTTCGTCCTTGCGGCTTTATTCAACATCTGCCCGTTAGGGCTTAGAGGTAAACGAAGAATATTTGCATGGGCAGATGTCGGATAACCCTATAACACTCCGGCCTTAGAGGGCGCAATCCCGAATGACCGGATTGCGTCGATTCAAGGCAAAAAGGCTCTGGTTTAACTTTATAGATGGACCAGGGCCATATTTTCACTTGGTAAAAGCAATAACAGGAAGATTGTATATAACGGAATGTAGACTGAATATGAAAGTTTTCCGGCTAATATTCGATTTCAAAACTTATTGATTGACAAGTAAGTGATTAAATTGGTAAAACATAACCATTGAATACAGATAGTGAAAGAGTGATCACACAGAAAGGAATATGAAGTGTGTTCCATGGGGGTGATAATTTTAGCCCATTTATTGGCTTTATTGTGTCAATTAAAATAAATATTGAGGGTTAAAAGATGGAAAATGTTTTAGGCATATCAGTCTTTTCAGAGCTTTGTGGCAGTGATGGTGGATCCGGGAGAAGAGGAAGGCGTTATTTGCTACGGTACAACCACGTTTCTTAAACGATATTCAACCTGAAAAAAGAAGCCAAAAATATCGATACTTTTAAAATAGCTGTCCACATTTTATCTGATGAATACGATTTCAGAGTTACCATGGAATTAGGCAAGCAAGCGCATAAAGCCATTAAAGGTTCAGCCTGGACCGGCATGGATGATGTGGGCATTTCCCCATGATTGAAAATCCTGAAAAATTTATTGAGTACCTAATGCCAGTGCTAAAGAAAATAAAAGCTTAGTGACAAGCAGGCTTTGTGCCTGAACCGGTGCAGTCTCCATTAGAGACAGTTTCGGTAATTACCCGAAATTAAAATAGAGAGGAAATATGTATGAACGCAAATGCCCAGACAATAGATATAGACACCCAGGCCATAGTAAAACTTAACAATAGCTTTCAGTTACAACAAGGGGCGTTTTTAGAAGACGAGTACCCGGATCTAGAACTGCGACTTCATCGATTACAACTATTGAAAAAGATGTTCATCAAAAATCGAAAAAGAATTCAGGCTGCCATGCATGCCGATTATGGTAATCACCCCGAGCTGTCCACAGATATTACAGAAATATCCACGGTGTTTGGGCGCATCGAATATGTTACTCAAAACCTAAAGCAATGGATGAAGCCTGATAAGCGTTCTTTGATGCCAATATTGGGCAATTCAAAAGCCTCTGTTTTGTATCAACCTAAAGGCGTAGTGGGCATTATGTCGCCCTGGAATTTCCCCATTCAACTGGCTGTTGGTCCTTTGGTTGATGCACTGGCTGCAGGCAATAGAGCTATCTTGAAGCCGTCCGAAGTCACGCCTCATTGCGCACAATTATTGGCGGAAATGATTGCTGATACCTTTGATGAGGCTGTTGTGACAACGGCTATTGGCGGAGTGAGCTTAGCTGAGCATTTTTCTACCCTGCGTTGGGATCATTTGCTCTATACCGGTAATGCGCACATTGCCAGAAAAGTGATGGGAAATTGTGCTAAAAATTTGGTGCCTGTTACCTTGGAGCTGGGTGGAAAAAGCCCTGCGTTTCTGGATGCCTCAAAAGTGGATGCACAAGCAGCAAGGAATATCGCGGGTTTTAAAGCCACCAAACGAGGCCAGGTCTGTGTGAATGTGGACTACTGTCTTGTACCCGAAGAAAAACTGACACACTTTATTGAGTTAATGTCTGCCGAGTTTACCAGGATGGGACCTGACAATGCCTCGAAAGACGTCTGTAGTATTGTCAACGAAAGGCATTACGATCGTTTGTCGCAATTACTAGCTGGGGCACGAGATGCTGGCAGTAAAATTATTCAAATTGGCGAGGAGTCCAACCGCCAAGTAAGAAATATGCCCTTTACTATGGTTGTGAATCCACCAAAAGATTCGAGAATAATGAAAGAGGAAATTTTTGGGCCCTTACTACCCATTATTACTTATAAAAATATGGATGAAGCCATCGACTTTGTGAATGCCGGAGAGAAGCCCCTGGGTATTTACATTTTTTCGAAGGATGAAAAAACGATTGATAAAATATCTAAAAACACCCGCTCGGGCGGTGTTGCCATTAATTGTGTGGGCGGGCAGGTTCAAGCGCAACTGTGTTTTGGCGGTGTGGGCGAAAGCGGCATGGGCAGGCATAGAGGTGCAGAAGGATTTAAGGAGTTTTCAAACCCAAGAGGCATCATGGAACTTGGTAGCCGCGGGCTTTTTAGCCACATATTACCACCTTATGAGCAAGGAAGTATGCAGCTAGTGAATGCTATTTTTGGTACCACAAAAGACAAACTAAAAGTGCTGGGAATGTTGCTGAAAAATAACCTCGCCTCTCGATTTGGTGGCTCCTGATATCCAGTGAGAAGTGCTCTCTGCACAGCGCCTCATATTCTGGTAAACAGTGGGTCCTAGTGGCCCACCGTTTATGAAGGCTATTTTCTTTCGTGCAGACCTAAACTAATCGCTCTGGGGGCTTTTAAGAAGGGTGATATGTTTGATCTGCTGTAGTCAGTGTTTGTTGGCTGTTACTTCATTTAAAGTATTTTCCCGCGGACTAAATATTGGCAGGGGTTAAGTGAGGGTGGTTTACGGCATAGCCTTCAGACTTTAGCCAGGCAAAGGCTTCTTTTTCCTGCGGAAAGCTTCGTTGTTCAATTACCCCTAATGATTTAACGGTAATGCGCTCTTCCAGTGTGGCAATACAACTATTGTGCGGACCGACTATCAGATCACCCTCCCAATGACCAGGTACGGCTCTGTCCTCTACAGATGCATGTCGTTCACTTATCGTTACTGCATTAGTTATTTTTCCAAGCCCTTTCCCTTTCAATCCTGATTTCTCTGGATAACGTCTGGCTCGTTGAGTTCTGAGGCATTGAAGAAGCTCTTTTTTTAATACGCCTCTCGCTTGTATGAACAAGCTTTTATAGATAGTTTCATGGGACACGTGATATCGCTCATCTTCAGGGTGCAGTCGCTTAGCCCAACCTGCTATTTGTTGAGGTGACGGCTGCTGTTGTCCCTGGTCTATTTTGCCAATAGAACTCGCCATTGGTTTAGTGAAGTCTGATGTAATGTTTTTCCTGCAAACCATCGGCATTGAACTCATCAAACAAGTCTACTAAATCGAGTTGATTAATGTATTATACTTATTGACTGGAAAGTAAGTTTGGTTTAGTGTGTGTACATGAAGGCTATTCATAGGCTTCCCGGTCTGCCGGGTAAGCAGTCCAGTAAATTATGTCTCGCAGAGGATTAAAGAAATGATTACCTTGTACCAGTTTTTATCATCACCGTTGTGCGAAAAGGCTCGCCGAATCTTGGCCTATAAAGGCATCGAATACAAAATTCATGAGGTAGACAGAACCAAGACTGAAGAGTTAAAGCACGTAAGCCCATTCGGGAAATTTCCCGCGATGGAGCACGATGGCGAGGCTATTTGTGATTCCACTGACATTGCTTACTTTCTTGAAGAGAAATACCCCGAAAAACCACTGATTCCCTCCGATCCATTAATGGCTGCACAGGCTCATATTATCGAAGACTGGGCTGATGAAAGTCTCTATTTCTATGAGATCACCATGCGTGTGTCCTGGGAGCATAATGCACGAAACAATCTTCAGAAACTGATGGAGACCATGCCGCCTGAAGTGACTGAGGAGCAAGGACTGGAGTTGGCTTTGGGTTTCTCACAGCACGTGTCGACCACTCAGGGAATAGGTCGTAAGACCCGTGAACAGGTTTGCGCCGACGTTGAGCGTCATTTGAAAGCCCTGTCCGCATTATTGTCTGAATCCGACTGGTTGGTGGGTAACAATATATCCCTAGCGGATATTGCCGTTATTTCACAGTTGAACTGCCTTATTCCGACGGTTGAAATCACTGAGTCTATTAAGGCATATCCAAATATTATTGAGTGGATGGAGCGGGTAGACGCTGTAGCGCCAGCCTGATCTGAACTCGGCACTGACCATTTTCCCCAGCTGCCTTTAATGCTCTTCCTTGGAGGGAAGCTGCTAATTTGTGTTGCCCTCAGTACAGGAGGGCTTTTTCTATATGGTAATAAACCGCAGAGCGACATACTTGGCTAGGTTGATCAATATATGTTTAAGCTAAGAATGGGAGTGTATCTTTGGGTCTGCTGCCAGCCATGCTCTAGTTTATAGTCAACTACCCATTTTCTACCCGTTAAGGGTTGTCTATTTATTTCTTTTGATGTTCATAATTCTCAGAATGATTTTTTGGAGTGTCCTATTTTACCGGATAGCTACCTGTTTAATAAAAATACACATCCCATTTGAATTCTGTGTCGAAAACAAAACGTAAAATGAGTGCGAAATAATTGTCTATTTCTTAGTTTGTTCACTACTTAGTGTAATTAGAGCTAGGTCTCTATTTACCTGCGGTCAATATATAAAGTGCTCACATCAAAAGGGTGATATCAGATGATCTATTCAGGTATAACGCTAACATTGAACACAGATACTTTTGGTATCGCAGAATTACAGTTTATTCGGCAAGATTCTCAGGCAAACAAGTTAGATCTTCAGACATTAAATGAAATACGACATGCTATAAGCTACTTGAAACAGGAGTCAGATGTACGTGGTCTGATCATGTCCAGTGCTGGGTCTGTATTCATTGACAGTTTATTTTGTACTGAATTGCCACTTTGCAACATGGATAAAAGAACCCTCATATTATTGCTACTTAGAACACATAGTTTGTTTTTATCTATTGAAAAACTACCGTTTCCTACGGTTGCAGTTATAAATGGTGAAGCCTTGGGAGGAGGGTTTGAAATAGCGCTTGCCTGTGATTTTCGGATACTTTCAGAAGAGGCCTCTGTAGGATTTCCCGAAATAAATTTTGGGGTACTCCCTGCACTAGGCGGGACAGTGAGATTTTCACGCTTAGTTGGCCTGGAAACAAGTCTGGAGTGGATTCTTTCAGGTAAGGCTCAATGTGCTAAGACAGCTTTATTAGACGGCGCTGTTGATAAAGTTGTTAAGGCTGAATTGCTGAATAATCAGTCCTGGCAGTTTCTGCTTGAGAAAATCGAACAAGGTCCAGATTACCTTCATGCGAGATTGAAAAAACAAGTAGCGTTAGAATCAAAAGAAACTGATATTTGCCTCTTAGAACGAGATTTGAAAAAATATATAGGTAAAAAGACTTCTCATAACCCTGCCACTGAAGTGGTTATTGAGCTAATCCACCGTCATTCGTTACTTGATTATGGCGAGGCTCAAGTTGAGGAAGTAAAAACATTTTCTACTTTGGCCTATAACGCTGTCGCAAAAAATCTGATAGGTCTGTTCCACAATGAAAGGTCCCTGGAGATAAAAACACAGAAATTTGTGAGCCAAGGGAATGCTGTTTCAAAAGTAGCTGTAGTAGCTGCCGGTATTTTGGGGGGCGAAATTGCGTTTCAGTCTGCCAGTGCCGGCACTCCTGTCGTGATGAAGGAAATCAGTGAATTAGCCTTAGAGTTTGGCTTAGTCGAAGGGTGTACACAGCTCAACAAGCAAGTTGATAACGGTCAAGTTGATGAGGGTGTTAAAGCTCAAATCCTTTCTTCAATTGAGGCCACATTAGATTATTGTAATTTTGGTGAAGTTGATCTAGTCGTGGAAGCAGTCGTAGACAATTCTAAAACAAAAGGACGCGTTCTCGCAGACGTTGAGCAGTGTGTTAGTAAGGGTACTGTATTAACTTCAAATACTTCTACCATCTCTATAAATCACTTAGCTTCATCTTTACAAAATCCAGAAAATTACTGCGGCCTGCATTTCTTCAATCCTGTATCTCTGATGCCACTTGTGGAGGTGGTGAAGGGGGCTTTGAGTTCTGACCAAGCAATCGCCTCTACTGTCGCCTACGCAATATCTTTGGGGAAAACCCCTATTGTGGTAAATGATTGCCCTGGGTTATTAGTCAATCGAGTACTTATTCCCTACTTCAACGGTTTTAACCGTCTTTTAATGGATGGCGTAGATTTTCAGCGTATTGATAAAGTAATGGAAGGCTTTGGTTGGCCTGTTGGGCCAGCTGGACTTATTGATGAAATCGGGATTGATACGGTTGTTAAAGGCGATAGGGTGATGGTCGAAGGGTTTCCGGAACGTATGGGGCATGAAGGAATAACCGTCATTGAAGAGCTGTTAGCTAGTAATATTATCGGGGAAAAAAATGGAAGTGGATTTTATTTTTATGGCCTGGATGAAAGAAAGTGTCGAACCAAAAAAGCTTCGGAGTTGGTTTACGCTCTCATTGATAAAGTTCAGGAAACAACGATTACATCTAGGCTAGGTCTTAACGGCAAAGCCTTACAGCCTTGCGAAATTGGTGATGATGAAATTGTTGAAAGAATGATGACGCCCTTGTGTTTAGAGGCGATACATTGCCTGGAAGAAGGGGTTGTCGAGACTGCCGCTGAAGTAGATGTTGCGTTGGTATTGGGTCTAGGTTTTCCTCGTTTTCTTGGAGGACCATTGCGCTACATCGACAACATGGGTATGCCAAACTTACGCTCTCTTGTGTGGAAATATAGTCACTTGGGGCAGCTGTACCAGCTGACTCCCGGTATGAAAAAGTCTCCCCGAAAGCAATTTTATAGCTAACAGTAATTTTTGTAATAAGTACAAACAATGTAAACCAATAGAGAGGAAAAGATGCCAGTATATAATCCCCCCTTAAGAGACATCCGTTTCGTATTAAATGAACTGCTCGATTTTGAAAGCCATTACGCCAACTTGCCGGGCTGTGAAGATATCTCGCCAGAACTGATTGATGCCATTTTGGAAGAGGGGGCAAAATTCAGTAACCAAGTGCTGTCACCTCTAAATCAGGTCGGTGATCAGCAGGGTTGCCAATTAGAAAATGGTGTAGTTTCAACGGCTGAAGGTTTTAAAGAGGCCTACCAGCAATATGTAGACGGCGGTTGGCCTGCGTTGGCCCAAAACCCTGAATTTGGTGGACAAGGGCTGCCACACTCACTAGAGACAATTATCACTGAGCTAAATGGGAGCGCTAATTGGGCCTGGACGATGTATCCCTTTTTAGGTCATGGTACCGTTGCTACCGTAGATGTTCATGGCACGTCAGAGCAAAAGGAAATGTTCTTACCGAGTCTTATCAAAGGGACTTGGACTGGTACCATGTGTTTAACAGAGCCTCATTGTGGATCTGATTTAGGTTTATTACGGACCAAAGCCGAGCTTAATACAGACGGAAGTTACAACATTACCGGAACAAAAATTTTTATTAGCGGAGGAGATCATGACCTTTCTGAGAATATCATACATATCGTCCTCGCTAGATTGCCAGGTGCACCGGAAGGAACTAAGGGTATTTCTTTATTTATTGTACCTAAGATAAATATTGAAGCCGATGGTAGTCTAGGTAAGCGCAACAGTGTCGAATGCGGTTCGCTGGAGCATAAAATGGGAATACACGGGAATGCTACTTGTGTAATGAACTTTGACGGTGCTAAGGGGTATTTGATCGGTCAGATTAATAAGGGCTTACAGTGCATGTTCACCTTTATGAACTGCGCCCGTTTGGGCGTCTCGCAACAAGGTGTCTGCCATGCGGAACTTTCTTATCAAGGGGCGTTGACTTACGCCAAAGACCGTTTGCAGATGCGTTCATTGACCGGCGTTAAATTGCCCGATAAAAATGCCGATCCAATCATTGTCCACCCTGATGTGCGACGTATGCTTCTGACACAAAAAGCCTTCGCAGAAGGGGGCAGGGCGTTAACGTATTTATGTGCTCAACTGCTGGATCGTTCCCATAAGTCACTTGAAGAGGTTGATCGTGTCAATGCAGGGCAGCAACTGGATTTCTTAATTCCTATCGCTAAAGGCTTTTTATCCGAAGTAGGTGTAGAAGCTTCGAATCTTGGTATTCAGGTATTTGGTGGTCACGGCTTTATTAAAGAGTGGGGCATGGAACAAATTATGCGTGATGCCCGTATCGGCACCATTTACGAGGGAACCAGCGGCATTCAGGCGTTGGATCTGTTGGGGCGTAAAGTATTAGCTTCCAAAGGGGCTCTGCTGGAGCGTTTTACCGGACAGGTTCGTCAGTTTATGAGTAATGAAAAAGACAATGCAGGTATGGACGAGTTTATTAAGTCTTTGGAAATTAATATCGCTCGTTGGGAGCAGCTTACATATAACATTTCTGCCCGGTCAGGGAAAAACTTGGATGAATTGGGGGCCGCAAGCTTTGATTACCTCATGTACTCTGGTTATACCGTGCTGGCTTATCTGTGGGCTCGAGCTGCTTCGGTCGCTTTACAAAAATTGGCCGAAGGAAATAGTGAAATTGATTTTTACCAAGCGAAATTACATACAACAAGGTTCTATTTTCAGCGTATATTGCCTCGTAACGAAGCCTTGGCTGTGACAATGATGGCCAGTGTAGAGTCGTTGATGGATATTAATGAAGATCAGTTTTAATGTTCTGATTTGACGTTGTATTGTTGTGTTTTTTAGGCATCAAATATAAGGATGCTGGAAGTTATAACCAATCCTGACACAGATATTAATGAACTTCGTAAGAATAAAGTAGTTCAAATGTACAAGAGGGGGGGAATTGAGCATTACAAGTCCCCCACTGAGTTTCTCCAGTTCTATTGGCAGAAATATCTATAAATATACTATCCCTAGTATTTGGGGGATCGGCTTAATTGATCCCTCATTTTTTCAATTATTATTGTCTTTTTCAGCAGACTTTACTCTGCTTATCTTGCGCCATGAAGCCAGTTATAAATTACCGAAGTAAATATTGAAAGCTGTTTTCCTGAATTCAGTTCATTAAAAAAAAGGCAATTAGTCTAGGGCTCTTTCCGATCAAACGGTAATGGGTTGGTTAAAGCTTTACGTTTCTGGTCTGTAGGTCCAAAAAGATTGAACTCGCGAGTAACTTTAAATGGTATGGGACGCCTAGATAACGCGCTCGCAGAAGGCTCGTCCTGTCATAATATGCCGAAGGGTTGATATATCTCTGGGGATTTACAAATAAAAATTCTGTAAATATTTTGAAAAGATGCCGCTTATCTTCAAGATATATTAAATATAATCCTGATTATTGTGTTGACTTAATCCGTGATTCCTCGCCAAATCTGCTGCTTGACTTCTGCTGTTTACATCTAACTTGTTATAGATGTTTTTCAAGTGCCATTTGACAGTATCCACAGAGAGGTTCGTAATGGCGGCGATCCTCTTGTTGGGTAACCCTTGGGTTAGCAATTCTAGAATCTCATGTTCACGCTTACTGAGTGCTTCAAAGATAATCGGCTTGGATGGTAAAATACGAGCTAACTTTTCTGGTGTTTGAGAAGGTTGAACGCTAAATGTTGCGATTAGTGATTTGGTGTAAGCATCTAACTCTGTGGTTATGTGCTTAGAGTTATCATTCATGTACTCCAGCATTTCCAGCATAACTTTTCCTTCATCAGTAAATGACCGTATCAAACCGCATTGAAGTCCTTGCTCTAGTGCCTGATACAAAGAGTTCGTCATTAGTTCCAGATTATTATTCTTGAAATGACTAATAGAAAGAAGGATAAGTATTTTAACGCTGAGATAAGTTCGCTTGTTTTGCCGGCTCTTTGACAGTTCTTTTTTCAGTTTGTTAATACCGTCCTGAAATTCTCCTGTAGCGATACTAAAGCGACACTCGGCTAAGCGGAAAGTCAGATATATCTCAGCTTGAGTTCCTGACTTCAATTGAGAGTAGGGTTCTGCAATCGTTGAGAGCCTATCAAGTAGAGTCTCAGCGCTCACAATATCATTACGAAAAATATGTATACGAATACGCTCAGCTAAGCTGGCAGCAATAACCCTACCTATTGAGCGCGACTCCCCTTTGTTACGCATGCGATCAAGCGTATCTAAAGCTTCATCAATGTTACCTTGCGAGACTTTAACGCGTGCATATGATAAAAAAGCTGGTATGACAGCATCTGCTAAGCAGGTTTCTTCAATGACGTCCATTCGGTTTGCAAGAATATTCAATACTTGTTCAAGTTGGTTACTTTCATAAAGTGAGTGGACATATAGCCCTGCAACCATACAAGCTAGAATGGATCGACGGGAGTGATTTTCCTCAATTTTTGCTAACGTATGGTCAAGGCTACTAGTAATTCGGGAAATATTGCCTTGTTCGACAAGAGATAGGTTTGCAATACAGGTTATATATATTTGCATTGCCTCAGGGAGTTCACTCTCCTTTCGTTTTTTAACAAGCAACAAAGCTTCTCTGGCTTGTTCGAATTTATAGTCTTGTATATAAGAAACAGCTATAGCGCATGCGCCAATAGCGACCTCCAAGACATTATCAAACGTGCTGGTCGCTTCCCATTTCTTACATAAAGCGGCTAATTTAGCACTATCATCCTGGAAACAATACGCTGCGCTTTCAAATATAGTTAATTGTGTTAGTTGGTCTGGTAAATGGAAACGTAAACGAGCTTTGGCAATGCTGCCAAGAGCATCAATTGGCTGGTTAGTGGATATCTCACATTTTATGTTTGCTGATTGTATTATCCATGATGACTCTACCTGCGCATCCGGCAGTAGATTTATCCAAGATTTAACCTGGCCAAAATCACCTTTAAACATCGTCCTATAGGCATTCTGTTCTATCAAGGTTTGTGCAAGATCGTTTAGCTGTGCTTGCAGGGCATGTTTAATTGCATCTTGCGGCCGACAGTTATTATTTAACCAGATTGCTGCTCGCTTATGTAACTGCTGTTGCAAATTTTCTGGCATTGACTTTAATTTATGCTGTAAAAATTCACCAAACAATGAATGATAGCGATACCACCGGGGTGCATTTTCGAGTGGCAACAAAAACATATTGTCTTTTAATATTTCATCAATAATGGATTGAGCTGTGTCAATCCCTGTTACGGCAGAAGCAAGGTCGGCATTAAAGCATTCAAGAATAGAAGTTTTAAGTAGGAAATCTTTACTTATTTCGGGTAATGGATCAACAATATTAGTACTAAGATAAGAGGTTATACTAATTGAATTACCAGAAAACTCACTAATTGTTCGTGCAGGATTACGACTTTTACTTAAGGCGATGATAGCTATCTGAATGCCGGTGATCCACCCTTCTGTAACATCATAGAGTCGACGTATATCTTCTGCTGGAATATCGATAGAAAGCCGCTCTGAAATGTATTGAGTGGCGGAATCAATACTGAACTTAAGCAGGTTTGTATCTATTTCTGTAATTTGATCATGTAATCGTAGTTGCATTAGATTTAATGAAGGGGTGACTCTAGTTCCAAGGGTCAGATATAGGTTATCTGGTGCGAAATTAATTACCTGTTGTAGAGTTGACGTCACATTCTTGTCTGTTAGTAGGTGGGCATCATCAATAAAAAGATGAATTTCCAGTTTGCATTGTTCAAGTTCATTGATCAGTGCAGCAACAAAATTTTCCTGGTTATTCGTTGATGCCAAGGCGTAAATTGCTAATGCGCCTTCACCGACATCACATCCTGCGTATTGGAGACTGGCTACTAAATACTTAACAAAGCTGAAGATATTATCATCTGACTTATCCAGAGTTAGCCATGCGACTATTTTTCCTTGCGCCATCAAGGCTTTTCTCTTTTGCATCATCAGCGTGGTCTTACCGAAACCAGAAGGAGCCTGAATTAATGTAAGAGTACGATAATTACCTTCATCGAGCAGAGCCATCAATTCCCTACGATATACAACAGCCCTACTATATTTTGGTGGGTAAAGTTTGCTTGAAATAACTTCTACTTTTTGAAGCATACAGGTTGACCTGATCGTTAGAAGGAAGTGTCTCTTTCGATATCTCTTTAATTGAGTATATCCCAACAAATCCCACAATGAACCTTGTTAAAAGAAACCTTATGTAGACTATTCGAAGAAAGGGGGGTATAGCCTTTTAGGGCAAACCCTAGCTTTAAATGTTCGGTTACCATGCCTGATTATCTGTATTAGATAATAAATATATAGATATTAAACAAACTTGTCAATCAATAAGTATATTTTGGGTAAAAAAATTACCTCACCTACTTTATAGGTGTTTGCAATGATAGAATCTATATAAATACGGTGATGATAGATTATTGTGTGAACTGTTAGGTAGGCTTCAGAGCTTATCTCTAGTTTTATTGCAGAAGTTGAACAATGCACCACTCATAGCTGGAAGTTGTAGCTCGGCTTCAATGATCACAGAAAGTCCATTAATCGATTTCCTAAAATCAACAAAGTGGCGATGAAGGTAAATACTTGAAGGCTCTACGAACATCTTCATGACAAACCCTTTATCACGCTGATTAAAAAGCCAGATGATATCGTGTCTGGGAAAGATAGCTCACCTGCTTGCGTCGTTAGAGTAATGGTTTGAGCAGAACTTGTGACCTGAGTGACTTGCTCGGAGACTCGGCGAACAACTTTCGCTTCAACAAAATCACTCTTTGTCGAGCTTCGTTGTTTATTGAGGTAAAACGAAGAAGTGCTGATTTTATGTATGGAATAGAAACCGGCAACACTTAAACCTCTCTCTTTTTGGTAAGTGTAGATGCTTGGTCAATCATGGTTAGATTTCTTTTTGCTCATGCACTAGTTCCTTTTGAATTTGGGAACTAGCGTAATTAATTGATTTTTCAGTTGTCAGGTGTAAATGGCTCGACGCTTACAAAATAAGCTATAAAAATCCGGTTATATAATTTATCCATTTATCCATTTATCCATTTATCCATTTATCCATTTATCCATTTATCCATTTATCCATTTATCCATTTATCCATTTATCCATTTATCCATTTATCCATTTATCCATTTATCCATTTATCCATTTATCCATTTATCCATTTATCCATTTATCCATTTATC